>Ga0194126_10000378_pt1 | contig 73599 bp, 65 predicted proteins | sample TA2KigC150mmetaG_FD_148641 | JGI IMG/M metagenome (GOLD analysis project Ga0194126, IMG submission 148641) | Freshwater microbial communities from Lake Tanganyika, Tanzania - TA2015035 Kigoma Deep Cast 150m | ecosystem: Environmental > Aquatic > Freshwater > Lake | place: Tanzania: Lake...
GGTTCTAAAAATCCCGTCCCAGATCATCAAGCCAATCAAGACCTGGCATCAGGTGGAAAATAGTGACTGAAAAAATCCCAACCCCGCATAAACAGGGCATTTTTTTCAACAAACTGCGGAAGTTGGGTTAGCGCCCATAGATCTTCACCTCTCTCCACAGAATTTTATTCAGAAAATAAGTGTATCTTTAAAAAAGGTAGATTGTTTTCTATTCTATCAGATTTCTGGAGTTTAAAAGAAATTGTTTTTAAAAAGGATTTTTTCGAAATCCACAATCTCTGTGGAATGGTTGTGGAATGAGGGGCTCCCTTTCTTTACAGTTAAGGCTTCAAGCTCTTTGCTTAATTATTAGGCAGGACTAACTGATTGTAATATTTCGGTAAACCCCGTTAGAAAGCCCGTTGCTTGTAACGAGGATAAATAAATCACTTTTTGAATGAGCATGGAGTTTAAATTCGCGCTTGGCCCGTCCTGCAGGAATGTGCAAATTTTCTAACGGGGTAAAGATAGAATTTAAAAGGTTCACAACTATTTTTTCAGATACCTTCCCAGCACTTGTTCGTTGAATTCCTGGCTTATGAAATCGCCATTGACGATGATGGAAGGCGTTCCCATAACAGGAACTTTATTCCCTACGGCGATATCCTCCATCATTTTCTTCTTCCCTTTTCCGCTTTCGAGAGCTTCTTTGAAGATCTTCACATCGTAGCCTTTTGTTTTCAACATTTCTTCCACTTTTTTTGTGACAACGCTAATCTCTTCTCTGACGATAACCTGCCCCTCTGGAGAGAAGAAGAAGTCGTGAACCATCCAGAAAGCTTCATCGCTCACCAGCTGCGCTGAGGCTGCAATCTCAGAGAGTTCAAATGATCCCTGCAGCGCTTTCAGAGGAAAATGTTTGAAGACATATCGTATTTCCTGAGGATGATTTTCCAGCATCTTCTCTATCTTCGCCCAGGATAACTGACAGTAAGAACATTTAAAATTTGAAAATTCAACGATCGTCACCTTTGCATCCTTATTTCCCCTGAAAGTCGATTTTTCAACCTCAAACTGATTCATATTATATTTTCGGGGCTTCGGTTGGCCAGCCTCTTTGATCGCCACATTCTCACCTTTGATGACGAGCGCTCCCAGGATAATCTTTTCGCCAGCTTCATCTACGTAAACGATGACGGGCATCTCCCGGTCCGGAGCAAGAACCATCAATTTCACAGAGAAAAAGCCTGGCAAAGGACTGCTCTTCTTTTCTACAAACCTGACTTCCATCTCACTCGGTATCCGCATATGGGCCCTTGCCGTCTCAATAGCAACCCGAACAATCTTATCCGCCTGTGAAAAACCAGGGATGGAGAAGAAAACCAAAGTCAAAAAAATGGTTCCAGCAATAATCTTTTTCACGATATCTCCCTCCTCAATTTCTGGATGGTATCTCTGTAGCTCGCAGTCTTGAAGATTCCTGTTCCCAGGACAAAGATGTCTCCACCTGCCTTCGAAACTTCTCCGATATTTTCTAATTTGATACCTCCGTCCACCTCGATCTCAACGGGATAGTGATTTCGGTCAATCGTCTTTCTCAACTGTTCGACTTTCTTCAGAACTTCCGGGATAAACGCCTGCCCCCCAAATCCGGGGTTGACCGACATGAGAAGAACGAGGTCAATCTCATCGAGAACAGAAGAGAGTTTCTTCAGAGGGGTGGCAGGGTTGAGTACTATACCGGGTCTTACTCTCAACTGACGAATCTTTCTCACCATCTGTCTCAAGTTCCGACAGACTTCGGCATGAATCGTGATCCAGGTAGCTCCCGATTGTGCAAAGGCTTCGATGTATCGCTCCGGTTCTTCGATCATCAGGTGTACATCCAGGGAAAGAGAGGTTAGTTTTCTCAAACCAGACACCACCAGAGGTCCTATGGTGATATTGGGAACAAAATGTCCATCCATCACATCGACATGGATTACATCTGCCCCAGCTCTCTCCACCGCACGCACCTCTTTATCGAGCCTGCTGAAATCGGCAGATAGAATCGAAGGCGCTATCTTCTTCAATTTAACCTCCATATTAAACTTATACTAACAGGTTTCTTTTTATAATTCTATCACTGTTTGATCCGTGAGGGTAAGTCTTTCCACGCCGGCGTCTGTGATAAGATAATCGTCTTCCAAACCGATGATCCCCCTACCTGGAAAAACAAACATGGGTTCTAACGCAATAACCATTCCTACCTCAAGCTTCTGATTGAACCTTGGAGTGAGAATAGGATACTCATCAATCTCAAGACCCAACCCATGACCAATGAACCTTGCCTTTCCCTCTCCATAACCATTGAAGTGATCTTTCAGGCCCGTTTTTTGAACCCTTTTCAAAGCAAGGTGGTATAAGTCCGCGCAGGAAACACCAGGTTTTGCCTCTTCCTTGAAGAGAGAATGGATCTCCAAGGAAAAATCGTGCGCTCTCCTCAGTTCATCCGGTAATTCACCAATGACCAGCGTTCGAAACTGATCAGCCACATAGCCATTGATCCCAACGCCATAATCGATTCCAATCGGTTCGTCCCTCTCGATTCTGCGAAAACTTGCCCCCTGAGCCATTGCTGGGGTATTGCCCCTTCCGCCGTGAGGGCTATCGAGAAAAGAGGTAATGGCGCCATTTCCTCCGGAAAGGACATGGGCGTAGGTCATTTCCTGGTTCCATCCGCGCATGCGAAGGACACCCATGTGGCCTTCTCTGCGAGCGATCAAGGCTAGGTGGCCATCGACTTCAAGCTCTGTCATGCCTTCCCGAATAATTTCTTTGATCTCCATATATCCTTTATGGAGAATCCCGGCTGCCCTTCGAATCTGTTCGATTTCATAGGGAGTCTTAATCATCCTAAGTCGCAGAATGGCATCGGATACATCCGACCATTCAAATTCTGGGAAGACCTGCTGATAACGGGAGTAGAGATTGATGGGTAGGACATCCATTTCCAGGCCGATTTTTCTGTGGCCTAAGAAACCAAAATCATTCAGGACCTTTTTGATCTGGCCTCTTCCCGCTGCAAGGATGACATGTTTTAATGGAGATTCATATCTTGCCCTCTCGAAGGCCTTCTGAACCATGAGAATCGCCTCGCCTTTGCAGGGAACAAAGAGGATAGAAGACTGGATGGTTCCTGAAAAGTAGAAGAGATCCGCATTCTGGAGGATGAGGGCGCCATCGAGTTCCATCTCCTGAAGGCATCCCTGGAAGCTCCTGATCCTGTATTCAATTTCCTGTATCGGTACGGTTTCCATGTCTTTCTCTAAGAAGGTAAAATTTTGTTCACCTCATTACCTTGATAACTCCCCCTTACCCCCTCTTAATTTAAGAGGGGGGAAGATGGATGGGGGCGTTAGATTGGGAGGTATTGAGGGTTAGGATAAAATCATCCACACAAATACCATTTGATGATTCAGTATAAGAAAAAAGTCCTCTTTGGATCAAGGAGAAGCTTTTTTGATGAGCCTCGCAATAAAAAAACCGTCCATTTCATCCTTCGGAGGAAAGGTCTTGAGGTATCTATTTCGAATGAGGGGATGAAATTTCTCTGGCAGGACCTCAGCCATCGGATCGAGTCGAAACTCTGGATGATTCTTGAGAAAACTTTCAACCACCTCCTCGTTCTCCTCACGGAAGACCGTACAGGTGCTGTAGCCGAGAACACCTCCGCTCTTCACATACATGGAGAGGTTGTTTAGAATCGCCGTTTGCAGTTCGCTCAATCGTTTAATGTCCTCCTCTCCTTTTCTCCACTTCAAGTCCGGGTTTTTCCGGAGGGTTCCCAAACCCGAACAGGGAACATCCGCGAGGACTCGATCGAACATCATTGTTTCAGGGAGGGGATGGGTTGAATTCCGAATCATTGTCTTCACGATCGTAATTCCCAATCTGACACATATCTCTTTGATCAGGTCATTTTTCTCTTTGCTGAGATCAAGGGCACAGATCTCTCCCCTATTCTCCATCTTCTGAGCGATATGAGTCGTCTTCCCCCCTGGGGCAGCACAACCGTCCAGGATTTTTTCTCCTGGCTTTGGGTCCAGCACAGAGGTAACCAACTGAGAAGCCTCATCCTGAATGATATAGGGGCCTTCTTTGAAAAAAGGTAACTCAGAAACAGGAGGTGGAGAATCCAATTGGATCCCATCTTCTGAAAAAATGGTAGGAGAGGCAGCCAGTTCTTTGCTCCTTAACCTCTCCATCAATTCTTCCCTACTATTCTTTAAGGTATTCGTCCGAAGGGTTAAGGGAGAAATCTGATTATTGAATGTGCAAATTTTAGCGGTCTCTTCAATACCCAACTCTCTTACCCATCTTTGAACCAACCAGAGAGGATGAGAATGGACAATGGAGAGGTGAAGGGTTGGGTCCTGATTAATCTCTGGGATGGGAATCTCTGTTTTCTTGCGGAGAAAGGAGCGGAGGACGGCGTTGACAAACCCTCCTCCTCCGGAACCTCGGTGTCTTTTGGCTAATTCGACCGATTCATTCACAGCAGCCGAAGCCGGGGTCCGCGTGAGGAACTCGATCTGGTAGAGTCCGAGACGGAGGATGTTAAGTGTCTCCGGTTCGATCTTTTCAAACGGGATAGTACTAAGATGATGGATAGCCCAATCGAGTCTCTCTCTCCATCGGAGGACGCCATAGGTTAATTCTGTGAGAAACCTTCGATCAAGAGGAGTGAGGTGCCTGTATCTTTTAAAGGAGTCGTTTAAGAGTTGGTCGGGGTGGCGATCCGCCTGTTCTGCCTGATTCAGGATGTCAAGGCAGATCGCCCTCGGGGATTTCTTTCTCAAAACCTGCCTGTTCTCGCCATCTCTTCAAGCCTGGCGATTCGTTCTCCAATAGGAGGATGCGTGCTGAACAGGGAGAGAACCCTTCCTCCGCTCAATGGATTGACGATGAACATATGGGCAGTCGAGGGATTGGCTTGCATTGGAATCCGGTGGGCTGCCATGTCTAATTTGCCAAGTGCTTTTGAAAGCGAGAGCGGATGACTAAGATGCGCCCCTCCTGCGTCAGCCAGATACTCCCTTGACCTGGAAATCGCCATCTGGATGAGCATGGCAGCAATCGAGGCAACCATGGTAGCAAGGAGAACGAAGATCAGATTCGCTCCTCCTCCGCCTTCTCTGTCATCCGAGCGGCCTCCGCCAAAGATGGCGCCCCAGCGGGCCATGGAGGCAAGCATGCCAATCGCACCCGCAATCGTGGCTGCAACCGTGCTGATGAGGATGTCCCGGTGTTTGATATGGGAAAGTTCATGGCCGATGACGCCGGTCAATTCATCTTTAGACAAAATTCGCATGAGACCGGTGGTCACAGCCACGGCCGCATGTTCGGGGTTTCGCCCTGTGGCAAAGGCATTGGGCGTGTCATTTTCCATGAGATAGACTTTAGGCATAGGCATGCTGGCTTTGCTCGTTAACTCTGAGACAATCCCATGAAGCGTAGGAGCCTCCTGTTGGGAGACTTGCTTTGCCCCATACATTCTGAGCACGATCTTATCGCTGAACCAGTATGCAAAGAAGTTCATCAGAGCCGCAAAGACAAAGGCATAGATCGCTCCGGTCTTTCCTCCAATAGCGGTTCCCACCAGAATGAAGAGCCCCGTTAACACCAACATTAATAGAAAAGTCTTAAAATGATTCATCGTTTCAATGATCCTCCTTTAATACTTTTAAATATAATGATCCTCGAACTTTTTGTCAAATCATGCGGGAAGGGATCCGGGCTCCAGGAAGTCGAGGAGGGCTTTTTTCACTTTTTGAATGTCGGCTTTGGTGTTAATGCAGGGACCAAAAGGACGCTCGTTCAGGATGCCGATGACTGGAATGGGATAGGCATCCTGAATTCCACTGGTCAAATCAAGCTCGCAGGCCACAGCCACAATCGCTTCGGGTCTGTTCTCCACCACAATTCTCCGTGCCAGCGTCCCTCCGGTGGCAACCGCAATCTTCACCTGATATCTATCTGATAGCTCGATCAGATCCTTGATCTCGCACTTCCCGCATCCCTCACAATTTTTGATATTTCCGGTGATCCGGATCTGGCAATCAAAATCCTGGATGCAATGCGGGAGCAGGAGAAGGAGCCGGTTGGGCTTTGTCCTGGGATGGTTTGACCGGACGAGATGGTTGTTCAACTCGATGAAGGATTGCTGGACCTTCTCTTTTGACACTCCCACGACTTTTCCCATCAGGATCATGAAAGGGAAGAGGACTTTCGCCACGAGGCCCCTTAGCTTCTGGGAAAAAAGGATGTCTCTGCCCCGGAGAATAGTGAATACCAGCAGGAGACCTCCTGAGAACATAAGGAAAACGAAGATCGCCAGGATGATGCTGTAAACGAATGGCAAAGAGGTATGGATATTCTTCAAGCCCACCAGCGGGACATACCAGAGAAGAAAAGTGAAAAAGGAGAGGATCAGACAGGTTAAAACTAAAAGTCCGATGAAAATTCTTTTTTTAGGTGTTGGGTCCAAGGTGTTTCTCCGAAACAGTTCGGAGTTATTAGTTCGGAGTTCGGAGTAAAAGGATTCAAATCTCCGAACACCGAACTCCGAACTAAATTACTGAAAGATTGTGCCAACAGCAATTCGGTAGCCGGAAAGAAAATCCCGGACGCTCATCCGTCTTTTTCCTTCGGGTTGGACTTCCCGGATCAGGAAGGAGCCATCTCCGGTGGCGACCTCAATAAAATCAGATCCCACCCAGATGACTGAGCCTGGTTCTTTGAAGAATGCTCCTTTTCGAACCTCTCCCCCATAAATTTTCAACAGCCCCTTTTCCCAACCAGTAAATGCACCTGGCCAGGGGTTGAAGGCTCGGATCTGAAGGTCAATCTCTTCTGCTGTTTTTTTCCAGTCGAGCCTACCATCCTCCTTCTTCAGAGGAGGTGCGTAGGTTGCCTTTGAATGGTCCTGTGGCAGAGGGGAGACACTGTTTGCTTTCATACCCTCAATTGTCTTTATTAGTAATTGTGCGCCCAGAGAGGATAACTTTCCCTGAAGGGTTTCTCCATTATCTTCCTTCTCAATTTGGAGCTCAGCCTGCATCAGAATATCTCCGGTATCCATTCCCTCATCCATCAGCATCGTCGTGATTCCGGTCTTCTTCTCTCCCCGGAGGATGGCCCACGCAATCGGAGCCGCCCCCCGATACTCCGGCAGAAGCGAACCATGAACATTGACCGCTCCCAATCTTGGAACCTCCAGAAGGGGTTTCGGCAGGATCTGACCGAAAGCTACCACAACAAAGAGGTCAGGCACAAGGCTCTTCATCGCCTCCAGAAAGGGGATTTCCTTTACCTTCTCGGGTTGGTGCAAATCGACCCCGTACTTGAGTGCAAATTCTTTTACCGGAGAGGCGCTTTTCTTTCGCCCCCTTCCCCTCTCACGGTCCGGTTGAGTGACGACTGCCACAACTTCATCCGGTCCCTGAAATAACCTCTCAAGGCAAGGAAGGGCAAAGGATGGAGTCCCGTAAAAAACAATGCGCCAGGGGGATGTGATCAATCCTTTTCTTCCTTCCTTTTTTCCTTCTTCAATTTATTTCGATAGAGTTCTCTCTTTAACCGGCTGATCCGATCGAGGATGAGCACCCCATTGATGTGATCGATCTCATGCTGAAGCGCAATGGACAGGATTCCTTCCCCTGGAATTTCGATTGTCTTCCCTTCGGGAGAAATCCCTCTGATCAGAATCTTCTCTTTCCTCTTCACTTTTTCTAAACAATCGGGAACGCTCAGGCATCCTTCTTCGTGATCGATCTCACCCTCTCCTGAAATGATTTCGGGATTGATGATCGCCAGGAGTTCTTTTTCCGGATCAATTGGGCTAACATCCACGACGATCACCCTTCGGGGAACACCCACCTGGCAGGCGGCCAGTCCGATGCCATTCGCCTCATACATGGTCTCGGTCATATCGTAAATCAACTTCTTTATTTCTCCGTCAATCCGATCCACCTCTTCACACCGTTTCTTTAAAACGGGATGGGGATATTTAAAGATTTCCAGAACAGACACTTGCCCTACCTCCTCGTCCTTCTCTTTAAATAGAATAACATAAAAAGGGAGGCCAAAGCCAAAAAGATTCCTATCCCCTGAGAGGTGGAGAGCATTTCTCCCAAGAGAAATCCTCTTGGATCATCTCTAAAAAATTCGATGATGAAGCGGACGACGGCATAAAAAAAGAGGAAAAACCAGAAGATCTCGCCTTCGAAGGCTTTTTTTTTCCCTTTCCAGTTGAGAAATAAGAAGATGGCAAGGCTGCCGATCGCCTCATAAATCTGTGTGGGATGGAGGCTTAAATTAAGACGGGCTAATGAATTCGGATCAGTAAAGGTAATCCCCCAGACCAATGAGGTCTCCTTTCCGTAACAGCAACCGGCAAAGAAACAGCCTATTCTTCCGAAGAAGAGTCCCAGGGCAATAGAAAGTGCAGAGATATCTCCAAACTTCCACACCGGAAGCCTGTTCCATCTCAAATATATGATAGAAACGGCAATGGCCAAGAGGAGCCCACCGTAAAAGACCAATCCTCCTTCCCATACCTTGAATATCTGTAAGGGATATTCTCTGAAGTGATCCAAGTCTGTCAGGACAAAGAGTAATCTCGACCCGATAATGGCGGACAATACGATGCAGAAAAGGAGGTCGACCATTCTCTCGAAGGGAATCCCCTCTTCCCGGCCTCTTCTGACGGCAATGAAAAATCCCAGAAGGAAGCCAACGGCCACAAAAAAACCATAAGCATAGATGTTAAGGCTACCCAGACGAAAAAGGATGGGAAACACTTTCTTAAATCCCAAATGTCAAATTTCGTATCAATTTAGTTTTTGAAAAGAAGTTTTTTTATAGGTCAATGGATCAAAACAATCATCACAAAATCCCCCTTAATCCCCCTTTGCCAAAGGGGGAAGTGTTTTACCTCCCTTTTGAAAAGGGAGGTGGGGAGGGATTTTAAGAAGTTTTTCAAACAGCTAAAGTGTTACCAAATTCCAAATGCCAATTTCAAATGACCAAAACGATTTCCCCAGTTTCGAATTTGGAATATTGGAATTTATTTGGGATTTGGTGCTTGTTGCTTGGTGCTCCTTTTACGATCGTGAATCAGCAGTTCGAGGATCATCAGGCCGATACCGATGGTGATGGCGGAATCCGCAATATTGAAAGCAGGCCAATGGTATGAGAATAGGTAAAAATCGAGGAAATCGACTACCTCCCGGTATCGTATCCGATCGATCAGGTTTCCAATTGCTCCGCTCAGGATAAGGGAGAGAGACAAGGAGAGAATTCGTTCATGTTCTTTCAATTTATAAATGAGGTAAAGAATGATTCCGACGGCTGCCAGAGGAAGTACGAGGAAGAAGAGAGAGTTAATCCCTCCCTTTTGGCCCCCGAGGATCCCAAAGGCTCCCCCCGGGTTTCTCACGTGGGTCAGGTTGAAGAATCCATCAATGACTTTGATGGTCTGATACAGATGAATTCGCTGTTGAACCTCATATTTGGTGTATTGATCCAGCACCACAATAAAGACAAGGCAGATCAACAGCACCCAGTACTTTCGTTTCATTGGTTTAATCATCTGTCTTATTGTTTTTCTTCGACTATACGACTATTAGACTATAAGACAATGTGACTACTTCAGCGCTTCCACACATCTCCCGCAGGCTTCGGGATGTTTTGAATCTTTACCGACACTGACCTCGTAGTTCCAACATCGCTCGCACTTCTTCCCATCGGCACGAAGGACTTCAGTTCGAATCTCTTTTCCCTCTCCGCCCTGAACAGGATAAAGGGTCACAGAGGAAACGATGAAGATCGACTTTAGCTCACCCTCATAGGGTTGAAGGAATTGATATTCCTTCTGCGGAAGATGGAGATGGACCTGGGCATCGAGGGAAAGCCCGATCTTTTTCTCTTTGCGGGCTTCTTCCAGAGCTTTGGTCACAACCGCACGGATTTCCCAGAGATGCTCCCATCGTTCGTCCAGCCCTTCATCTAAATATTCATTGTTCATTTCTGGAAATGAGGCAAGATGGATGCTTTCCGGATCCCCCGCTCTCTTCGGAAGATACTGCCATACTTCTTCCGCGGTAAACGAAAGAATGGGAGCCATCAATCGAGTCAGTCCATCTAAAATCTCAAAGAGGGCTGTCTGGGCGGACCGGCGGCCCAGGGAATGACTTGGAAAGGTGTAGAGACGATCCTTCAGAATATCCAGATAAGTCGAACTCATTTCAACCGCACAAAAGTTCTGGACGCTGTGGTAGACCACATGAAACTCAAATCGCTCATAGGCTTCCTTTACCCTTGCGATCAGTTTCTGGAACCGATGGAGAGCCCATCGGTCAATCTCGTAGAGGTCTTTGAAAGGAATCCGGTCTTTTTCAGGATTAAAATCGTAGAGGTTTCCCAGAAGGAAGCGGTAGGTATTTCGAATCCGAAAGTAAGCATCGGCTAATCGTTTTAGAATCTCATCTGAAATTTTGATGTCATCCTTATAATCCTCTGCTGAAACCCAGAGCCTCAGGACATCCGCCCCCAACTTATTGATCACCTCTTCAGGAGCGATCACATTACCAGCGGATTTGGACATCTTCTTGCCTTCTCCGTCCACGACAAACCCATGGGTGAGTACCGAACCATAGGGGGCATGGCCTCTTGTCCCCACGGAGGTCAACAGCGAGCTATGAAACCATCCCCTGTGCTGGTCGCTTCCCTCGAGGTAGAGGCTTGCCGGAAACTGGAGTCCAGGCCGGCTTTCAAGAACAGCAGCATAGGAGACTCCGGAATCGAACCAAACATCCAGGATATCCGTCTCCTTCGTAAACTGGTCCCCTCCGCAACCGGAACATCGTGTTCCTGCGGGCAGAAGAGCAGCCGCCTCCTCTTCGAACCAGACATCCGCGCTTCTCTGCTCGAAAAGTTTTGCCACATGTTCGATCGACTCCTGGGTAGCCAGCGACTGCTTGCAGGAAGAGCAGTAAAAGACGGTAATGGGAATTCCCCAGGCTCTCTGTCTGGAGACACACCAGTCCGGACGATTCTCGATCATCCCGTAGATCCGGTCCCTGCCCCAGGGAGGAATCCATGCGACCTCGTTGATCGATTTAAGAGCGTTCTTCCTTAATCCCGTCTTCTCCATCGAAATAAACCACTGCTCTGTAGCCCGGAAGATGATGGGATCGTTCGTTCGCCAGCAATGGGGATAGGAATGAACCATCATTTCCTCTTTCAGAAGGGCTCCAACTTCTGTCAGCTTCTTACTGACTGCTGTGTTTGCATCGAAAACAAACTGCCCCGCAAAGAAAGGAACATCCTTTGTGAATCGTCCGTCATCATCTACAGGGCTGTAGATTTCAAGGCCGTATTCGACGCCGGTCTCATAGTCCTCCTGCCCATGGCCCGGCGCTGTATGGACACAACCCGTGCCGACATCGAGCGTCACATAGGGAGCGAGGATGAGGAGGGATTCCCGGTCATACAGGGGATGACGGGTTTTTAATCCTTCCAAACTTTTCCCTGAGCATTTCTCCACCACTTTGTAATTTCCAATTTTGAACTTCTCCATGGCTGTCTCGAGAAGGCCTTCAGCCAGGATATAAATCTCTTTCCCGATATCGACAGCCACATAAGTAAAGTCAGGATGCAGCGCAATGGCCAGATTGGCGGGAATCGTCCAGGGAGTGGTCGTCCAGATGATGACATAAACAGGCTTACCCCCACCCTTACCCTCCTCCTCAAGGAAGGAGGGGGTTGAGATCATTTTAAATTTCACATAGATCGAAGGAGAGCGGTGATCTTCATACTTCACCTCGGCTTCGGCAAGAGCAGTCTTACAGGTAGGACACCAGTGGACCGGTTTCTTTCCTTTATAGACTGAGCCATTGAGGAGAAACTTGCCAAATTCCCTGACAATGGTAGCCTGATACTTAAAATTCATGGTCAGGTAGGGATTCTCCCACTCTCCGAAAACGCCAAGTCTTTTAAACTCCTCTCTCTGGATATTGATAAATTTGGTCGCATAATCCCTGCACAGCTTCCGGATCTCCACAGTGGAGAGCTCTGCCTTCTTCTTTCCGACGCTCTTCTCAACTTCATGCTCCACTGGCAATCCATGACAATCCCAGCCCGGCACATAATGGCTGTTAAAACCGGCCATAAACTTTGATTTTACAATGATATCCTTCAGGATCTTATTCAACGCTGTTCCGATATGAATATTCCCGTTGGCATAGGGCGGTCCATCGTGAAGGATATATTTGGTCCTTCCCTTTGCCTGCTGGGTCAACGTCTCATAAATCTGTTTGGTCTCCCACATCTTTAAAAATTCAGGCTCTCTCTTTGCCAGATTCGCCCTCATGGGAAATTCAGTCTTCGGAAGATTGAGTGTATCGCGGTAATCCATTTCCATTCCCCTCTTTTCGGGACTCAAATTTGTTTGCAAAATCCTTTATTTAAGATTATTTAATTAACACAAAAAAATAGGCTAAGCAAGAACGTAGAGGACTTGAAAGGATGCTAAAAAAACTGGCTCGTAAAACAGCGGTGAAGCGAATCAGACCGGCCAATAACTTTCATCGTCAAAAAATCCGGTCTCTGCTTGATGGAATACCCGAAGATCTTCCCTCACTCTTAAAGGCTAATTTGATCACCCAAAGGGTCTCAAGGGCGGGATTCGATTGGCCGGACTTGAAAGGCGTCCTGTCAAAGATGGATGAGGAGATAAGAGAACTTCAGGAAGCTCTCTCTTACGGGGATCGAAAGAAAATCCGCGAAGAATTAGGCGATCTCCTCTTCGTTCTCGTTAACCTGGCCAGGTTTCATAAGATTGATCCTGAAGACGCACTGAGAAGAACGATCGAAAAATTTATCTCCCGGTTCCATTATATTGAGACATCGCTTTTGAAGAAAGGGAAGACCATCCATCAATCAAACCTCATTGAGATGGACAGCCTGTGGAAAGAGGCAAAACGAAAAAAAAGAAAAAAGTGAGGGCCTGCACCTTTTTGCGGTGGATGGAATGGAATAAGGTTTATTAGGTTGTTTTCTTTTTCTTCTTTCCTTTCCAGGACTCCATCCTTCTTTTAACCTCTTTTTCAAAACCCTGGTCTGAAGGATGGTAGTATGTTTTTCCACTGAGATTCTCTGGCAGGTAATCCTCATCGACAAAGTGATCCGGGTAGTCATGGGGATACTTGTAGTCTTTTCCGTAGCCTAAATCCTTCATCAAAGAGGTGGGGGCGTTCCTGATATGAAGAGGAACCGGCATATCCTCAAGTTCCCGGACATCCCTTTCAACCCCCTGCATGGCAAGGTAAAGAGCGTTCGATTTAGGAGCGGTAGCAAGATAGACAGCGGCCTGGGCAAGAGCTAATGTCCCTTCTGGGAGACCCACGAAGTGAAATGCCTGCATGGCCGAAACAGCAATGGGCAGGGCCTGTGGATCGGCATTCCCGACATCTTCAGAAGCAAACCGGATCATCCGTCTCGCAATATAAAGGGGATCCTCTCCAGCCTCGATCATCCTTCCAAGCCAGTAGAGGGATGCATCGGGATCGCTTCCTCTCAAACTCTTATGGAATGCTGAGATCAGGTTGTAATGTTCCTCTCCTGATTTGTCATAAAGAAATGTCTTCTTCTGGAGGACTTCCTCAAGGTCCTTCGTAGTGATTTTACGGACCCCGCTTGGACCGGGTGATGTGGTGAGCACGATCATTTCAAGGGTGTTCAGACCGATACGTGCATCGCCATTGGCGATTCGTGCAACCCTTTGAATCACCTCTTCCTCCACTTCGGTTGCATACTTGCCCAACCCCCTTTCCGGATCGGTTAGAGCCCGTTTTAAAATGACCTCAACCTCCTCCTCAGCCAAAGCCCGAAGGGTGAAAACCTTTGCCCTCGAAAGCAACGGCGAGATCACTTCAAATGATGGGTTCTCTGTAGTTGCACCGATGAGAATGATCGTTCCTTTTTCAACGTGTGGAAGAAAGGCATCCTGTTGGGCCTTATTGAAACGGTGAATCTCATCCACAAAAAGAATCGTCCTTCTCTTCTGATACTTCCACGTCTCGCTCGCCTCATGGACAACTTCCTTGATTTCCTTTACACCGGAGAGCACTGCGCTGAAGGCGACGAAGTGCGCACGGGTAACGGAGGCAATGAGCATGGCCAGAGTCGTCTTCCCCGACCCAGGAGGACCCCAAAGGATCATGGAAGGGATGTGATCCGATTCAATGGCCTGGCGCAGGATCTTCCCAGAACCAAGGAGGTGATCCTGACCTACGAATTCTCCTAACGTCTTCGGCCTCAACCGATCGGCCAGCGGAGCTTCCCCCCTGAACGATTCCTCCCCTTTTTTGTCAAACAGATCGATCTGTTTTTTCATGCTCATCCTATTATAAAATGCTACCTATAGGTATTATTCTCCTGATCTCCTGATCTCCTGATCTCCTGATCTCCTGATCTCCTGATCTCCTGATCTCCTGATCTCCTGATCTCCCCATCTCCCTATCTCTCCCTCAGTCTCCTGAATCACTTGAAGCATCTGCTCATGAATCAGCCCATTGGAGGCCAACGTCTCCTCAGCATAGATACTGAAGGGGCCTCCTTTGAAGTCCGTTACCCTTCCTCCAGCTTCTGTGACCAGCAGAATCCCGGCTGCCATATCCCACGGATGGAGTTTGAATTCCCAGAACCCATCGAATCGGCCAGCGGCCACATAGGCGATATCCACTGCTGCCGAACCCGGCCTTCGAATAGCAAAACTCCGCTTAATAAACTGATGAAAATACCGGAGATAGAAATCCGAATGCTCATGAACGTCATAAGGGAATCCGGTGGAGAGAAAACTACGGTTCAGGACAGGTTCGCGGGAAACAGATATCCGTTTCCCATTAAGAAAAGCGCCCTTCCCTTTTTCTGCATAAAAAAGCTCATCAAGGGGAGGAATATAGATGACTCCAATCCTGAGTTCGCTTTCCACTTCGAGCGCGATGGAAACAGCAAAACAGGGAAATCCGCGAAGATAGTTGGTCGTTCCATCAATCGGATCGATGACCCATCGGTACACAGAATCCTTCTTCTTAAAAGGACTCTCTTCTGTCAGCATCTCATGGTCAGGAAAGGCTTGGAGGAGAATCTTCTGAATTGTTTCATCGCAGAGGTGATCTACTTCGGTCACTGGATTAAACTCTCCCTTATATTCTATGGAGTGGGGCTTACCAAAGTGAAGCATCTGGATACGTCCCGCCTCCCTTGCTGCTGAGATCGCTACTTCGAGATAGTGGTTATTCTCTTTCATATTCCTCTCTTTTAATCAACTTTAAAAAATAAAAAGACTTAAAGAAAGTAACTGGAGGCTCAACTATCATCGCCCCTAATGAAATGTTAAAAAATGGTAATATCTTTTCATGATGATGGAGATTCCTATACTTTCCAGAGGTTTTAAAAAGTTGGTGCGATACTTACATAATCTATCAAATTTAAAAAACTTTTTCCATTTTAAATTAATTTTTTTCACATTTTACGTAAACTGGCAATTTTTTTCTTGACAAAAAAATAATCTTCTGATAATAAGGTGTGGCGTTTTTTGGGTGGACTGTTTCAATTCAATTTTTTCACTTCTCGTTGTTTAACAAAAAACATTTAACAGAGACGAAAGTAAACGTCTCAAGCAAGAGGCAAGGCCAAACTAAGATGAAGGGAAAAACCCTGTTCCTTTCCTTTGGCAATTCAAGTCTTCTCCGTTGTTCTACATCCATTTCTTGTTCCATCCGATCATCTTCCATAAAAACAACTAACCCTCTACTCCATTTTCTATTTCAATTATCACTCATCTCTTTTGAGAAAGGAGCTTTAAATGGCTGTCACCAATGAGGTCCAATTAAAGGTCGATAACCTCCATATGGCCTTTGGAGGAGTCCAGGCCCTGATGGGTGTAAACCTTGAGGTGAAAAAAGGGGAAATCTTCTCCATCATTGGTCCCAACGGGGCCGGAAAAACAGTTCTTCTAAACTGCATTAATGGCCTCTACCACCCCCAGAAAGGAAAAATCTCCTTTGAGGGAGAAGATATCTCCAGATTGAAACCTTATCAAAGAGCGATGCGGGGAATCTCAAGGACATTCCAAAAACTCGAGCTTTTCAAAGGGGCGACCGTACTCGATAACATCCGGCTCGGTCGCCATATTCATCTCAAATCAGGATTGCTCGGTAGTTCTCTTTATATCGGAAAGACGGCCAAGGAGGAAATCGAGCACAGAGATTTTATTGAAAGGGAGATCATCGATCTTCTTGAGATCGAACATATCCGGAGCAAGGTGGTTGGGATGCTGCCCTATGGGCTTCAGAAACGGGTCGAATTGGCAAGAGCACTGGCCCTTAATCCCAAGATCATACTTCTGGACGAGCCTTTAGCCGGTCTCAATCTGGAAGAGGTGGAGGATATGGCTCGATTCATCCTCGATATTAATGAAGAGGAACGATGGCAAACGACCTGCGTCCTGGTTGAGCATGATATGGGAGTGGTCATGGATATTTCCCACACGGTGATCGCTCTTAATTTTGGCGAGAAGATCGCAGAAGGAACCCCCCCGGAGGTTCAGAAAAATCCCCATGTCGTCAAGGCCTATTTAGGTGAGGCGGAGGATCTCTATGTCACACGTCGGTAGCATGAAACAAATTGAAATTACAAAAGATTTAACCATTCCAAAACTCTGGTTGCAGGCTGCTAAAAAATACGGAGAAAGCAAAGTGGCCATGCGAGAAAAGGAGTTTGGCATATGGGTTCCCATTACCTGGAAAGACTATTATGAGAATGTGAAGCGGATTTCACTGGGGATGGTCTCTCTGGGATTGGAAAGAGGGGACAAGGTCGCTATGATCGGCGATAACCGGCCGGAAGCCCTCTGGGCGGAGATGGCTGCCATGTGTGTGGGTGGAGTGGGAGTCTGGCTTTTCCAGGATTCCCTCATTGATGAGGTGAAGTATATTATCGACCACTCCGATGCCAAATTAATGGTGGGCGAAGGCCAGGAGGAAGCGGATAAGTACCTCATGATAAGGGATCAATGCCCAAAATTGAAGAAGATGCTCTGGGATGATCCGAAGGGGATGAGGGGTTATGATGATCCCACCCTGGTGAGCCTCAAGGAAGTGATGAGACTCGGAGAGGAACTGGATAAGAAAGAACCCGGCCTTTTCGAGGACTTGATTTCAAAAGGAAAGGCTGAAGACGTCTGCCTTCTCTTCTATACCTCCGGGACCACAGCCCTTCCGAAAGGGGCGCTTCTCACCCATTATAATATGTTAACCATGGGACAGAACCTGATGCGAGTAGATCCCTACTTCGAGACCGATGATTTTGTCTCCTATCTTCCCTATGCCTGGATCGGCGAACAGATGATGTCCATCTCCTGCGGGATTCAGGCCGGATTCACCCTCAACTTTCCAGAGGAGCCGGAAACCGCCCAGGAGAATATCCGGGAAATCGGTCCCCATGTGATGTTTGCGCCTCCCCGGGTCTATGAGCAGATGGTCCGTAACGTCCAGGTTAAATACCTCGATGCCTCCTGGTCAAAAAGAAAAGCTTATGAACTGGCGATGAAGATTGGCTATTATGTGGCAGAACTCGAATTTACTAAAAAACCTGTTCCATTTTACTGGAAAGGTCTCAATTATCTTGCCTATTTAGGCGTCCATAAAAAATTAAAAGATCATTTAGGGCTTTCAAGGATACGGGACACGTATACCGGTGGCGCCGCCATGGGGCCGGACCATTTTCGTTTTTTCCATTCCATCGGAGTCAATTTAAAGCAGATCTACGGCCAAACAGAGATTGCTGGAATTTCAGTGCTACATCGCGACGGAGACATCAAGTTTGACACGGTTGGCGTCCCCATTCCTGAAACAGAAGTAAAAATTACTCCGGATGGAGAAATCATCTCCAAAAGCCCCTCCGTGTTTATAGGATATTACAAGATGCCCGAGGAAACCGCCAAGACCTTAAAAGACGACTGGCTTCATTCCGGCGATACCGGTTTTATCGATGCGGAGGGTCATCTCGTCGTCTTCGATCGCACCAAAGATGTGATGATCTTAAGCGATGGAACGAAGTTCGCCCCTCAGTATCTTGAGACCAGGCTCAAATTCAGTCCTTATATCAGGGAAGTCTGGGCGATTGGAGATAAAAAACCTTATGTCACCATCGTGATCTGCATCGATTATGCCGTCGTGGGCAATTGGGCAGAAGCCCGAAATATTGTTTACTCCAGTTATCCGGAACTCTCTCAGATTCCCCAGGTCTATGAACTGATTCAGAAAGAGATCGTCAAGATGAACCGTGACCTTCCTCCGATCGCCCGGGTGAAGAGGTTTGTCAATCTCTATAAGGAATTTGACGCGGATGACGATGAATTGACCCGGACCCGAAAACTGAGAAGGACATTTGTTGAAGAACGCTATAAGGATATTGTGAATGGGCTTTACTCGGATGTAAGCACGGTCCATATGGACACCAACATCACTTATGAAGACGGAAGGGTCGTTCATATTAAGACAGACATGAAAGTAATGGAAGTACCACAGTAAAAGATCAATGCAAAATTAACATTGTAAAATTAGCAATTAGCAATGAAACCAGAAAATAAATGAATGATAAACCCGGACAACTTTCGGACCGCCTGCTTGATTTTGCTGTAAGCGTGATCAAGATCACCGAGATGTTGCCAAACACAGTTGCGGGAAGACATGTCGGAGGGCAACTGGTGAGAGCAGGAACATCGGCTGGATCCAACTATGAAGAGGCTTGTGGTGCTGAATCCAGGTTTGACTTTGCGCATAAGATGAGTATTGTCTTAAAGGAACTCAAAGAATCTCGGTTTTGGCTTAGATTAATCCGTCGCACTCGCATGCTTACTCTTGACCAAACTAATCCAATCATCGATGAATGTGAACAACTTTGCGCCATTGTTGCAAAGAGTATTATTACAACTAAAAAAAGAAAGAATTCTAAGTGATTGGTTTTGTCTAAAGAATCTTTAATGTTAATTTTGCAATACTAATTTTTCAATTTATATTGATCTTTCATTGGTCTTTCATTGCTAACTTTGCAATGATAATTTTGCAATTTGCATTGATCTTTTAGAAGGAGGCATCATGGAACTCTTTTTGCAGCTTTTTATCACGGGAATTCTGGTTGGCAGCATCTATGCACTCGTCGCCCTGGGCTGGACGCTGATTTACAAATGCTCTGGCGTCCTTAACCTGTCCATGGGAGAACTCACCCTGATCGGAGCCTATGTCTGCCTCACCTTTTACCACTGGGGGATTCCTTTCATCCTCGCCTTGGTCTTAACGCTGGTGGTTGGATTTATCCTCGGCATTTTAACAGAGATCATCTTTCTAAGACCCATGGTTGGGGAACCGGTACTTGCTGTCATCATGGTCACAGTTGGTTTAGCCTTCTTCTTTAAAGGACTGGTCATGCTGGTGTGGGGAACCGACACGGTTGTCTTTACTCCCATGGTTTTTCCGATGGAACCTGTTTTTCTGGGAAAGGTTGTAGTCGGCCAGGTCTATCTCTGGGCGTTTGTCGCCTCCATTGTCCTTCTCATTGCCTTTGTATCCTTCTTCAAATTCACAAAATGGGGCCTTTCCATGCAAGCCACAGCGGATGACGAAATGGCTGCCCTTTCCCTGGGTGTGAATGCAAAGGTGGTTTATGCCCTTGCATGGGCCATTGCTTTTATGGCTGCCGGCGTAGGTGGAACGCTTCTTGGCAACATTAACGGATTAAATATCTCCGTAGGTTATCTCGGTTTATTGGTTCTACCTGCGGTTGTCCTGGGAGGACTGAACTCCGTCCCGGGGGCTATCGTGGGAGGTTTAGCCATCGGAGTTCTTCAGAACCTGGCAGATGGTTATTTGAGCCGTTTTACTCCTGGTGGTGTCAAGGAGGTTTTCCCGTTTGCGGTCATGGTCATCGTTTTGCTCTTTAAGCCTTACGGACTATGGGGCTGGGTGCGAATCGAACGGGTCTAAGGATCATTGCAAATTGAAAAATTAGCAATACAAATTTAGCAATGAAAACAACAAAAATTCAAGCTTTTTAAATGCTAACTTTGCAATGTTAACTTTGCATTTTTCAATGATCTTTAGCTAATGCTAATTTTGCAATGCTAAATTTACAATGTTAATTGGGAGGTTGTCATGAGTTATCTTCCTTGCGGTGTCTATCATCAATATTACCAGCAGGACCATGCCTGGTGGAAGACAAAATTCGTCTGGGGGAAGATGATTCTTCTCTTCGTCACTATCTTTCTCCTCATCCCTCAGTTTGCGGGTTACTATTTAATTGGAGTCATCAATGTAATTGGTTATACAATCCTATCCGCCATGGGCGTCCAATTGCTGATTGGTTACTGCGGACAGGTGACATTAGGCCATTCTGCTTTTCTTGCCATTGGAGCCTATACCTGTACACTTTCAATGCTCCAGTTGAACATCCCCTACCCTATTGCAATGATCCTTGGTGGAATCGTTGGAGGTCTCTGGTCTGTTCTGTTCGGTCTACCCTCTGCTCGTGTCAAGGGATTCTATCTCATCATGACCACCATGGCCGCCCAATTCATCACTGTTGAATTTTTCATTACCCAGTATGTGAGTCAAATCGGAGGAAGAGGGGTTGCCTTCTCTATTCCACCTGGAACGGTTAAGATAGGACCATGGGTGATCAAATCAGATATGGATGTTTATTACTTGATGGCGATCCTGATCATCCTGAGCATCTTGGTGCTATCCAATTTGCTCCGGTCTAAGATCGGCCGGGCGTGGATTGCCATCCGGGATAATGATATCGCCGCAGAAACCATGGGAGTGAATATTGTTTATTACAAACTTCTCGCATTCTTTGTGGCGGGTTTTTTTGGTGGAATCGCAGGCGCATTCTGGGTCACCTCACTCGCCGCGGTCAGTCCGGAACACTTCCATTTCGGCTGGTCTCTCTGGCTCGTCGGTGTCATCCTGATCGGAGGGGTTGGCAGTATCCATGGGATATTTTTTGGCGCCATGTTTATGACTCTGATACCGGAGGGCCTTAAGTTTCTTATATTCATTCTTACACAAAACCCAATTTTTGTTGATCTGATGCCATTTTTACCGCTCCTTTTGGAAAAATTTCTTTTCGTTAAAGAAGCCACTTTCGGATTGGCAATTGCTCTGTTTTTGATCTTCGAACCCAATGGAATATCATACCGGTGGTGGCAGATTAAGAATTACTTTAACTTATGGCCGTTTTCGTATTAACACCGTGTCAACGTGTCCGGTATCCGTGACCGTTAAAATAAATTCGCGGACACGGACACGAGTCACGGACACGAATTTAAAAAGGAGGTGGTGCGACGTTATTGGATGGTGGGAGCCCAGTGTCAATTAATCCAATTTTTTAACTTTAACAGGAGGTGTCAAATGAGAATTAAAATGATCATGGTGTGTTTTATTTTATGTTTCATGTCATCCTGGGCCATAGGTCAGGAAGTAAAACTTGGGGCCCTCCAGGATACAACGGGCGCAACTTCTGATGTGGGAAAGGATGAAGCCCTTGGAGTCCGGGAAGCGGTACAATACTTCAATGATAAAGGAGGGGTGAACGGTAAAAAAATAAGATTGTTTCAGTATGACTATGGCTACCGTGTCCCTGAAGCCATCACCACCTACAAGCGATTCCGGGATTATGACAAAGTCGTGATGGTGTTAGGATGGGGAACCGGCGACACCGAAGCCCTCTCTCCAACGATCAACGCAGATAAGATGCCCTATCTCTCCAGCTCTTTTTCAGGCCATCTGTGCGATCCGAAGAAGACTCCCTATAACTTCGTCTATGGAACGGATTACTCGACCAATGCCCGTGGAGCTATCACTTACTGGTTTGAGGAGGTCTGGAAGAAAGATCCAAAATGGAAGGAATTAAGGGATAAGGGAACCAAACCAAAGTTTGTCTGTTTCATGGATACAGCCTCACCGTATGCAACCGCTCCGATCAAAGCCATCAAGGAGCAGGCTACCATTCTCGGCTTTGACATCGGTCCTGATGCAAATGTATCACTGACCGCTCTCGACACAAAGAGCCAGGTAATCGCAGCGAAGGGGTTCGGAGCCAACCTGGTTTGGCATGGAAATACCACCATGTCTGTATCCGCTGCGATGAAAGATGCTTACGCCCTTGGACTCGGTGCGGATCATATCGTCAACAACTGGGGATTCGATGAAAACCTTCCAAAACTGGCAGGGCCAGCGGCTGAAGGCGCAATGGGCCTTCTCGGATGTGCTCTTTTCATCGATGAATACCCGGCTAAGAAAACCGTTTTGGAATATTGTAAAAAATTAAACCCTGGCGTCCCGCTTGAAAACCGTCTCATCCGGACCGTTCAGGGATGGGTAAAAGTGGGAATGGCAGTAGAAGCCATGAAAAGAGCTGACAAGGCTGGAAAACTGAATGGCCCTGGAATCAAAGACGCCTTTGAAACCTTTAAAGACTGGCCAGGCTTGAAAGAATACGGCGGCCAGTTAGTGACACTTACCCCAACAGACCATCGTTACAGCTCCATTGTCAGAGTTGGAAGGGTGATTAAAGGAAAACCACAAACCGTGGCTGAATTGGATATGCGGGCTAAATTTCCTGACAGGTGGGCAGGATGGCTTGGCTATTAAGGAGGAAAAATCTTGGAACAAAAATCGAATGGCGTCATCCTCAAGCTAAACAACATTGAGGTCATGTATCACGAAGTCATCCTTGTGTTGAAGGGGGTCTCCATAGAGGTGCCTCACGGGGGAATTGTGGCCCTTTTGGGCGCCAATGGAGCGGGGAAATCAACGACCCTCAAATCGATCTCCGGTCTGCTCAAACATGAGGATGGTGAAGTGACGGATGGAAGCATTGAGTTCATGGGTGAAAAGATACAGCATCTCTCTGCCGAGGAAATTTCAAGGCGTGGAATCTTCCAGATCATCGAAGGAAGAAGGGTCTTCGGCCACCTCACGGTGGAAGAAAATCTCCGGGTGGGCGCCCACCTCAGGGGAACCGGCACCGCATCGAGAGAGCGACTCGAGATGGTCTATCATTATTTCCCCAGGCTGGTGGAGCGCCGGAATGTCATGGCAGGCTTCATCAGCGGAGGAGAGCAGCAAATGTGCGTCATTGGGAGAGCCCTGATGGCCCGACCAAAACTGATGCTACTGGATGAACCTTCGATGGGCCTTGCCCCTCTTCTGATCAAGGAAATCTTTGAGATCATCACCAAATTAAACAAAGAGGAGAAGATACCTCTTCTGCTGGTCGAGCAAAACGTCAAGCTTGCCCTCACCGTGGCACCCTACGCCTATGTGCTGGAAAACGGCAGGCTCGTAATGCATGACACTTCTGAGAAATTAAAAGAGAACCCCGATATCCGAGACTTTTATCTGGGACTCTCAGATATTGGAGAGAAAAAAAGTTTCAGGCAGGTGAAACATTATAAACGAAGAAAAAGATGGCTCACCTAAGTTTAAATTCGAAGCACGAAATCCGAAATTCGAAACAAATTCGAATGACCAAAATACAAAAAAATTTGTTTTAAAATTTTGGATTTAGAATTTGGAGATTGTTTCGGATTTCGATATTCGGATTTCGAAATTAATTTTTTAAACAAAGGAGGTTTATTATGCGAAGATTATTGTTAATCCTGTTGATCATGGCCTTTGGAATCTCTGGGGTAATAGGTTGCGCAGGCCTTCGCCCAACGGATGAAGCAGGAAAACCAAAAGTCACATTGGATCGAGTGGAGATCCAGAGCTACTTCCCATGGGTCGATCTTCCGGCCAATACTCCATTGGGTCTCGCCTTTATATTGAATGTCGAAAACCCCAGTGGATATAACATCATGCTCGACAACATTAAATTTACTGTTTCCTTTGAAGCGGCACCCGGGAAATACATCGAAATTACTACACCCACGGTCTATGACCGGGTCTATTTCGCTCCCAAAACAACAAGTCAGTATCGAGTCGTGAATATTTTGGGCTCGGGTACCATCCGGTTGACCCTTCTGGTTGCCCAAGCTCCAAAGGTCCAGGAATTGAAACTTAACCCGGCCGATCTCATCAAGAATTGGTATGCAAAGGTTGGAGATTTTGCATTTGGAATTAGGGTTCACGAAGGAATGGCTGTCTTCCAAACCGATAAAGGAGATAATATTTTTGTCCCCTTTGAAGGAACATTCCCGAAGAAATAGTTTCATCAATCACTCTATCCGCTTATCAATCTACTTCCTTTCCCTCTCCTTCTTCCCAAAGGAGGAGAGGGAAAAGGTTTTACTTTCCGGAGATTCCCATGCCCAAACAGGATCCCACCGATCGGTCAACTGGCTTTCTCAAAAAGAATCTTGAAACCGTACCCCACAAAAAAAGAGTTCAATATCTGAATCAAAAACTTCGTGGAATCATACAGCATGCTTATAAAAATTCTATCGCCTTTAAAAATAAAATGGAATCCGCTGGCTTAAAGCCAAAAGATATCCAAACGATTAAAGACCTCGAAAAGATCCCCATCACCAAGAAAGCCGATCTCGTTGAGCTTCAGAAGAAAAACCCTCCTTTTGGTGGTTTCGAAGGAGTCCCCATCTCTGAATTGAAGCGAATCTACGTCTCCCCGGGACCCATTTGCGAACCAGGTGAGATGGAATACAGCGAACTGGGCTGGGCACAGGGCATGTATGCGGGTGGGTTTCGACCAGGAGATGTAGTCATCAATACCTTCAGTTACCACATGGTTCCTTTTGCATTACATATGGTGGATAACTCTCTTCAGCGGATTGGATGTGTAGTGATTCCAACCGGCGTTGGCAATACGGAACAACAGGTCAACATCTTAAAGACCTTTAAGGCTGCTGGATTCTGTGGCACTCCGAGCTTTCTTCTTAACATTTCTGAAAAAGCAGTGGAGATGGGATTTGACTTGAAAAATGATATCCAACTCAAAGTTGGTTTTGTGGCCGCGGAGATGCTTCCGGAATCTCTCCGAACCAGCCTGGAGGAAAGGCTCGGAATGGTTATTCGTCAAACCTATGGGACAGCGGATGTGGGTTGTCTCGGATATGAATGCCTGAAAAAGAGTGGAATGCATATCCCGGATGATAAAATAGTTGAGGTTGTGGACCCGGAGACAGGCAAACAATTAGGACCTGGAAAGACCGGCGAGATTGTTGCCACCAGCTTTAATAAGATCTATCCGATGATCCGATTTGGAACGGGAGATCTCTCCATCGTGACTGAAACGCCCTGCCCTTGCGGAAGGTCCTCGCCCCGGTTGATCAAGATCCTGGGAAGAGTCGACCAGGTCACCAAAGTCAGGGGGCTCTTTGTCCATCCTGGGCAGGCAGAGGAAGTCGTCTCAAGGTTTCCCCAGATTGGAAAATACCAGGTGGTCGTCACTCGCAAGGAACATAAGGATGAGATGACCTTTCGAATTGAGTTGAGAGGAGAGATCCCTCAGCCTGAAAAGTTGAAAGAAGAGATTGAAAAGGCCATTCGGGATGTGATCAAGGTGAGAGGCAATGTGGAATTTATCCCACTGGGAACGATTCCAGAGGGAATTAGAAAGATCGACGATCAGCGAAGTTGGGAATAAGTGCTTCATAAATAATGAAATCAAAAACCGTTCGCCTTGAGCTTGTCGAAGGGCAATGATTCAACCGATTCGGCAATCTCATCACCCTTCGAAAACCTCAGGGTGATCGGAAAAATTTCTCCTTATATTTATAGTGAACGACTTAAATAAATCGACCTCCATCATGTGTCATTGCGAACAAAGTGAAGCAATCTCGTGAGATTGCCACGTCGCTTCGCTCCTCGCAATGACTACTTTTCAAAGTCGTTCACTATAGTTGAGGGAAATTAATTTTTAATTGACCCCCATAACCAAATATGATAATAAACAGGTAACTTATCATGAAAGGAGAGGAAACTATGAAGATTCATTACAAGGGATTCATGAGAGAAAAGATACGGAGGAATCCAATCACCATTGGTTCGGATGCCAATTTTTTTGAAGCCCGGACCCTGATCCATGACAAGGGAGTCCGACATCTTCCTGTCGTTGATAAAGACAATCGTCTTATTGGAATTGTGACAGACAGAGATATTCGACAGGCCGCTCCCTCGGATGCTACCCTGCTCAGCGTCCAGGAGCTCAACTATCTTCTTGGAAAACTAAAGGTTTCTGCTTTCATGACCCCCAAAGAAAAGTTGATCACGATCAATCCGGATACCCTCATCGAAGAAGCTGTTAAGCTGATGCGGGATCATAAAATCGGATGTCTTCCTGTCGTAGAGGAAGATAAGCTATATGGAATTTTTACTGAGACGGATGCTCTCGATCATTTGGTTGATATTTTCGGCATCAATCAGAAAGGAACACGGTTGACCATAGCCTTTGAAGATAAACCCGGTGCGATGCTTGGAATCCTCGAAGTTTTTAAGAAACATAATATCAACATCATCAGCGTTGTCACTCCCTCCTTCTTGGTCGAAGGTAAAAGGATTGCTGCGATCCGGATTCAGGCAGAAAACAATCCGGAAGTAAATAAAGAGTTGGAGAAGGCGGGTTACGGTATACTCTCCATAGGCCATTGGCCTTCCATATAGAAAAATTTAAAAAAATCATTGCAAAATTAGCATTGCAAAATTATCAATTAACAACGGGAAAAAATAATTTATTGATCACTTTGCACTGTTAACTTTATATCTTGCAATGGTTTTTTTTCTTTCTTCTTTCTCAGTTTACGTTAAGTGGCCAATTGATCTTATGAAAATCGATGGAGCAAGATATTATAAGATCGGCGAACTTGCTAATCTGTTAGAACTCAGCCCTCGGACGATCCGATACTATGAAGAGATCGGCCTTCTCAATTCTGTCAAACGGATTGAGGGAGGGAAACGGGTGTATACGGACAGAGACCTGCAACGCCTCAAATTTATCCAGCGACTGAAGCACCTTGGCCTCACCCTCTCTGAAATGCACGAACTGGAGGATATCTATCAAATCCATCGAACCAACAAGAAAGTGCTCGCCCGCCTTCTTGAATTACTGGACGACAATACCATGAAAATCGATGAGCGTGTCAACAGTCTCTTAAGGTTGAAAACCGACATCTTGAGTTATGAGGAAAAAATTCGTGAGAAACTGAATTTTGAAGAGGAGACCCCAAAAGGAGGAGAACTTGACAAGAGCAGTGGTGATTACCAGCGCAGTCCGGACACCTATCGGTAATTTCCTTGGCGCACTGAGCCCTTTCAGTGCAACAGAACTGGGAGCAAAGGTGATTGAAGAGGCAGTCAAACGCTCACAGATCCGGAGGGAAGAGGTGGATGAAGTGATTATGGGCAACGTTTTGCCTTTTGGACTGGGACAGAACCCTGCCCGCCAGGCGATGATCAAATCCGGACTTCCCATGGCAGGAGGAGCCATCACGGTCAATAAGGTATGTGGTTCCGGACTGAAGGCAGTCATGTTAGCTGCTCAGGTTATCCTTGCTGGAGATGCAGAGGTAGTCGTTGCAGGCGGGATGGAAAACATGAGCCGTGTCCCCTACTATCTTGAAAATGCGCGAACAGGGTACCGCCTCTGGGACGGAAAATTAGTGGATGGAATGGTCCATGATGGACTCTGGGATATCGTGAACGATTACCATATGGGATTTACGGCCGATATCCAATCGAAAAAATTTAATATCAGCCGTGAAGAACAGGACCGATTTGCTCATCAATCCAATCACAGGGCAATGAAGGCAATGCAAGAAGGAAAATTCAAAGAGGAGATTCTTCCGATTCAGATTCCGTCAAAAAAAGGGAATCCCCTAATTTTCGATACGGATGAGGGACCCAGGAATACCGACCTTCAAGCATTGGCAAAACTAAAACCCGCCTTCCAGGAAGGGGGGTTCGCCACCGCCGGAAACTCTTCCAAGATCAGTGATGGGGCAAGCGCGCTTGTATTGATGTCCATGGAGAGGGCCCAGGCCCTGGGCGTGAAACCCATGGCGAGAGTCGGAACCCAGGCAGCGGCTGGCGTTGAACTGGAGGATGTTCTTGTGGCGCCGATTCAATCCATCCCAAAAGTCCTCAATAAGGCTAAGCTCACTCTGAAGGATATCGATCTTTTCGAAATAAATGAAGCTTTTTCAGCAACGACATTGGCCATCATGAAGGCCTTAAACATAGAAGAAGAAAGGGTCAATGTGAATGGCGGAGCGGTTGCCCTGGGTCATCCCATTGGCGCCAGTGGTGCAAGAATTCTGACCACAATGCTCTATGCCATGAAAGACCGCGGCGCAAAGAGAGGAATGGCATCCCTCTGCCTCGGAGGAGCAGAAGCCGTTAGTTTGATCGTGGAAAGCGTGGAATAAAAATTTCGAAGCACGAAATTCGGGCGGAGCGTCCAGCAGGATCAATTCGAAACAATATCGAATGACCGAAATTCAAAATTTTAAACTGAGAGTTTTTTAAACATTTTGAAAATTTGGTCATTGGAATTTTGAAATTGTTTCGGATTTCGATATTCGGATTTCGGATTTGAAGAAGGAGGATTATGGAAATCCAAACCATTGGTGTCGTGGGAGCTGGGCAGATGGGCAATGGAATTGCCCAGGTTGCCGCCCAAAGCGGGCTCCAGGTCGTAATGAGTGATATTGCAGATTCATTTGTCCAGAAAGGATTGGCAACCATCTCAAAGAATCTGGGTCGGATGGTTGAAAAGGGAAAAATTCCTTCTCAGAAGAGAGATGAAATCATGGGAAGGATCAAAGGAACGGTTCAGGTCAAAGATATGGCAGGAACCGATTTCGTAGTGGAGGCCGCCACAGAAAATGAGACTCTCAAACTGAATATCTTCAAAGAGCTGGACCAGGTTTGTCGAAAGGAAGTCATTCTCTCAAGTAACACTTCCTCCATCTCCATCACAAAAATTGCCTCGGCCACCCAGAGGCCACAGAATGTGATCGGGATGCATTTTATGAATCCTGTACCGGTGATGCAACTGGTAGAGATCATTAAGGGGCTTCAAACCTCCCAGGAGACATTTGATGCGGTGAAGTCCCTTTCTCTGAAGATGGGTAAAACTCCGGTTGAAGCAAATGACTTTCCAGGATTCATCTCCAACCGGATCCTGATGCCCATGATCAACGAAGCCATCTATACCCTCTTCGAAGGAGTGGGAACACCGGAGGCCATCGATACAGTGATGAAATTGGGCATGAACCATCCCATGGGGCCTCTCACCCTCGCTGACCTCATCGGCCTCGACACCTGCCTGGCTATTATGGAGGTCCTTTACAAAGGATTAGGAGATACAAAATATCGCCCCTGCCCTCTCCTCAAAAAATATGTCGACGCAGGCTATTTGGGGAGGAAGACAGGAAGAGGCTTCCATAAATACTAAAAAGCAAATTCGAAGCACGAATTTCGAAACAATTTTCAAATGACCAAAATTCAAATGTTCCAAACCAATTTTTTATTTCCCAAATTCGAGTTTTAATTTATTTCGGATTTCGATATTCGGATTTCGGATTTTTGGTTTACCGATGGATTTCAAACTCACGCCAGAACAAGAGATGATACGGGACATGGTGAGGGACTTCACGGAGAAGAATATCAAGCCCGTCGCCGGTCTCCATGATGAGGAAAAACATTTTCCGTACCAGAACATCAAGAAAATGGCCGACCTGGGTTTGATGGGGATGAATATCCCCATCGAATATGGAGGATCAGAGGTCGGAGTCATCGCCTACAGCCTCGCCATCACCGAAATTGCAAAAGGGTGCGCCTCCCATGCGGTCACGACTTCTGTCACGAACATGGTGGCAGAGGTGATTTGCGAATTCGGAAAAGAGGAGATCAAGAGAAAACATCTCCCTAAGCTATGTAACGGCGACTATCCTGCTGGTTCCTTCGCCCTCACAGAACCTCACACAGGGTCGGATGCAGCCAATATCAGGGCCACTGCTGTCCGGAAGAATGACAATTATATTCTCAATGGATCGAAGACCTTGATTACCAGCGGCGAAGTTTCCGGGGTAACCGTGGTTTGGGGGGTCACGGATAAAAATTCAAGAAAAGGAAAAGGGATCACTGCCTTCGCCGTAGAAAAAGGATTGCCTGGTTTCATCGTGGGAAAGGGAGAGGAGAAGATGGGACATCGCGCCTCCCCTACCAACGAGTTGATCTTTGACAATTGTGTTGTCCCAGCTAACTGCGTCCTGGGAAAAGAAGGAGAAGGGTTCAAGATCGCCATGATGGAGCTCGATGGTGGACGAATTGGAATCGGATCGCTTGCCATCGGGGTAGGATTCGCAGCGATCGATTTTGCCATCCAGTATGTGAAGGAAAGAGAGGCATTTGGAAAATCCCTCTCAAGCTTTGAGGCGATCCAATGGATGATCGCTGACTCCTATACAGGATTGGAAGCCGCCCAACTGATGGTTCTCCGTGCAGCTTATCTAAAAGAAAATAAACTTCCCTTCACCAAAGAGGCCTCCATGGCAAAACTTTTTGCCACGGAGACCGCACGAAATGCAGCCCTTCGCGCGGTCCAGATGCTGGGGGGATATGGATATACGCGGGATTACCCAGTCGAACGCCACCTCCGGGACATCATTGGAACCACCCTCTATGAAGGAACCTCCGAGGTTCAGCGGATTGTCATTTCACGAGAGATACTTCAAGGATAAAAACTATTGAAATGTTTTTAGATTTCTGTTAGGAATACGATTGTGAATAAAATTGCAATTAGATTTTAGAGGAGCTATTCAGATGGAAACCTCCGAACAACCATTTGCAGAGAAATTTGACCTCTATGGCTGCTATCAGTGCGGCAAGTGCACAGGGGGGTGCCCTGTCTCCCTTAAATCGAAACTCAATATCCGGAGGCTGATGATCGAAGGGATATTGGGAAAGAACCTCGACCGGATCGGGGAGAAGGAGGAGCTCTGGGACTGTACCACTTGTAAGACCTGTACCTTGAGGTGCCCAAGGGGATTAAAGCCCATGGATTTAGTGATCGGGATGAGGGGAACGATGGTCGAGGAAGGCCGTATTCCCAAGACGATCATCGAGGCCATGGAGAACGCTTACAAACATAGAAACCCTTGGGGAAAACCGAAGAACAAGCGGACAGAGTGGCTCAAAAGCCTTCCTGAAGATATCAAGGTTAAGGATTTCTCTCAGGGGGAAAACGCTGAATATCTCTACTTTGTTGGATGCACCGCTGCTTCAGACCCGCGCATACAGGAGATTGCCAAATCGATGGTATTTGTCTTCCGGCAAACAGGAATCGACTTTGCAATTCTCGGAAATGAAGAACAATGCTGCGGCAATGAAATACGAAGAATGGGAGAGGCTGGCCTTTTCGAGGAATTGATGGACGCAAACATCGAGCGTTTTGAATCCTATGGGATTCAACGCATCCTCACGGCTTGCCCCCACGGGTTCAATGTTTTTAAAAATGAATACCCCCAGGGAAAGTTCGATATCCTCCATGCCACACAGATCCTGGCGAAACGGCTGGAAGAAGGGAAACTTCGCCTCACCCGGGAGATTAAAAACGTCGTCACCTATCATGACCCCTGTTTCCTGGGGAAACAGAACAATATCTTTGATGAACCCCGTACGCTTTTAGCGGCTATCCCTGGGCTCACCTTCAAAGAGATGGACCGCTGCCGTGAGAAAAGCCTCTGTTGCGAAGGAGGTGGCGGAAAGATGTGGGCGGAGTCTTCTTCTGATACAGGTCAGCGATTAGCTGAGATTCGTGTGAAGGACGCAGTGGAGCTGGGGGCTGAAATCCTTGCCACCGCCTGCCCTCTCTGCGTGCTCACGCTTGAGGATGCGGTGAAAACCTCCGGCTATGAAGAGAAGATTCGCGTGATGGATGTGATGGAATTATTGGCGGAGGCTGTCGATTGACATGACACTCCAAGATATTCAACGGCTCCTTGATGCCGAAGTGATCGCTGGAAAAGAAAACCTGGGCAGGGAGGTCAGCCATGCCTTTGCAGCGGACCTCTTGAGCGATGTCCTGGCCATCGCCAGGAGGGGGGCTGAAGGCGCTCTGCTCATTACGGGAAACAGGACTCTTCAAGTGATTTATACCGCGGATGTGGTGGATCTGGGCGCCATCCTCTTTGTTAGGGGGAAAAGGCCAAATGAGGCCATGGCTCAGTTAGCCAATGAGATGGAGATTCCCCTTCTGATGACGTCCTATATCATGTTTGAAACCTGTGGCCGTCTGCATCAACATGGATTGAAAGCCTGCATCGAAAAGGTTGAGGATGGATCAGACTGAAGAGAAATATCCATTTTACGAGACATTTCATATCGAGGGGGGCAATTTTACCCATGCCGGTTCGATCTCAAGCAGGATTAAAAGGATACTAAAAAATGAGGGATTCCCGAATCAGGTGATCCGCCGGATGGCCATTGCTACATTTGAAGCAGAGATGAATGTCATCTGCTATGCACGGTGGGGGATCCTCAATCTGCTGGTATCGACTGATTTCCTAAAAGTCGTGGTGGACGACGAGGGCGTCGGCATCCACGATGTGAATCAGGCGATGAAAGAAGGGTTTTCCACTGCGGATGAAAGGATCAGAGAGCTTGGGTTCGGGGCAGGAATGGGATTATCGAATATCAAGAAAGTGACCGATGAGATGCTGTTGACCTCCGTGGTCAACCAGGGGACTCATCTCGAATTTACAATTAACGTGGTGAACGGAAACCCCGCATAGGGAAAGAAATTTTATCAAGATGGAGCAGTGCAGTTCATGAAATTGGAAACGCTCGTTCAATCCTTTGAACTGGAAGTCAAAACGGGGAGCGATCAGCTCCATCAGGAAGTGACCGGAGGCTATGCGGGCGACCTTCTGAGCGATGTGATCGCCCACAGCGCCAGAGGGAATGTCTGGATCACCATCCAGACCCATCCCAATATCGTTGCCGTGGCCAGTTTGAAAGACCTGGCCGCCATTATCCTCGCAGGAGGAAGGGAGCCCGATCCGGAAACCCTGAAAAAGGCCGCAGAGGAAGGGATTCCCCTTCTCATCTCTCTTCTTCCCGCTTTTGAACTGATTGGAAGGCTTTATCAGGCAGGGGTCCCAGGGATCGTTTCATGTTAAAGCGATTTCGAACTGACCTCCACATTCACTCCTGCCTTTCTCCATGCGGGAGCGAGGAGATGAAGCCGAAGGCTGTTGTGGATCGTGCCATGACCGTTGGTTTGGACATGATTGCCATCTGTGATCACAATTCTGCCGAAAATCTCCCTGCTTTTATGGAGGCCGGCAGGAGGGAAGGACTTACTGTTCTTCCGGGAATGGAGGTCACTTCCAGAGAAGAAATTCACCTCCTCGCCCTTTTCAACCGGCCGGAGAACTGCCTCACTCTCCAGGACTGGGTTTATCAGCATCTTCCCGGCAAGAATGACGAGGAGGTCTTCGGGCCACAGATTCGGGTCAATGAGCAGTCCGAAGCCATCGGTCACAATGACAAGATGCTGATTGGGGCGACCCTCCTTTCTTTTGAACAGATCGTCTCCTTTGTCAAAACCCTGGAGGGAGTCGCCATTGCCTCTCACATTGATCGGCAGGCCTTCAGCCTGATTGGGCAGCTGGGGTTTATTCCTGAGGGGATTTCCTTGGATGGTTTGGAGATATCTTCACGCACCTCGTTGGAAGAAGCCAGGAAACGATTTCGCTCATATCAGCATCTTGCCTTCGTCCGTTCTTCGGATGCGCATTTTCTTGAAGAGATCGGAAGGGCAATGACCCACTTTCTTCTTGAGGAAAAGACATTAAAGGAAATTAAGATGGCTCTCCATTCACAGGGAGGCCGTGGTATTGCAGAGGCTTAGGGGCGGACAAAAAAGGGCATCAGGTTACCAGGAAATCAGGAGGTAGAATACCAGGGTATCAGGATCTCAGAAAAAAGAAGATCAGGAATATGATGACCTGCTGAACTGATGTCCTGATACTCACGACCTGATCACCTGATATTCTGATAGCCGATATGCTCTGTTTCGGATTGGTCCTAATAGGACAAGATAGGGGCTGAACCTGGAAGACCTTTCTCTCCATATTCTTGATGTTGTGGAGAATGCCATAGCGGCAAAGGCAAACAGGATCGAGGTGACCGTGGTGGAAGAACCCGGGAAAGACCGCCTCGAAATTGAGATCAGGGATGATGGAATCGGAATGGATGAAGAAATCCGGCAAAAGGCGATGGATCCTTTCTTCACCACCCGGACCTCGCGGAAGGTTGGTTTGGGACTTTCCTTTCTGGGACAGGCCGCTCAGGAGGCAGGCGGAACATTGGAAATTGAATCCAGCCCGGGGGATGGAACAACGGTGAGAGCCACCTTTCAATACAGCCACATTGACCGGAAACCACTGGGGGATATGATTGAAACAATGATCACCCTCTTGATCGGAAATCCTGACATCGATTTCCATTATACCCATGTGAGAGAAAATAAATCCTATACCCTCAAAAGCGAATGGCTGAGGGAAAAATGCAATGCTCAATCTTCAATCACTCCAGAAGCCATCCGGTGGTTGAGAAAACATCTTCAGGAAGGACTGGCAGGAATAGGAGCAAGGGGATGAGATGGGCAGATGAGATCTCCCGAGAAGAATGGGAGAAAATCGATTTCGTTATTAACAAATATAAAAGCAGGCATGGGGCTCTGATCCCGACGCTTAAAGAGGTTCAGGACATCTGCGGATATCTTCCAAAGAACGTTCAACACCGCATCGCGGACGGGCTTCATCTTCCTTCTTCTCAGGTCTTTGGGGTGATCTCTTTCTATGCCTTCTTCACCACCGTCCCGAGAGGAAAACACATCATCCGGGTCTGCATGGGAACCGCCTGCTATGTGCGAGGATCGAAAGAGATTCTGGATACCCTTCGGCGAGAGTTGGGGGTGGATGTCGGCGGGATCACAAAGGACCGAAAATTTTCACTCGAAGCCGTGCGCTGTGTTGGAGCCTGTGGCCTTGCCCCGGTGGTCGTGGTCGGGCAGGATACTCATGGCATGGTCACCCCGGGCAGGGCAGTCCAGATCTTGGGGGATTATAAATGACAAAATTGACGATTGAAGATTTGAAAAGGATCAAGGAGGAAGTCCGTTCCTCAACCTCGCTCAGGGAGGGAGGATTCCGCGCAAAGATCACCATCCATATGGGAACCTGCGGCATTGCTGCGGGAGCCAGAAAATTGATGTCCGCGGTCATGAAAGAAATCGAAGAGAAAAAGACCCAGGATGTCATGGTGACCACCTCCGGATGTGCAGGGCTTTGCAGTCGCGAACCCATGGCCACTGTGGAAATCCTCAGCCAGCCATCGGTCAAATATTGTGACCTCAATGAGGACAAGATCAGAGAGATCTTCCTTCGTCATGTGGTCAACGGTGAAGTGGTTGAGTCCTACGCCCTCGCCAAGGGAAGCGAGGCAACGTATTGACACATTATTCAATTGCGTATAAAAGGAGACGCCATCTCAGCAATTGCATGGATCTAAATCCGAAGCACGAAATCCGAAATTCGAAACAATTTCAAATGACCAAATTTCAAATTTACGAAACAAATGATTTTAAAACATTGGAATTTCAAAAATTCGAATTTGTCCTTCGACAAGCTCAGGATGGTGAGCAAAGTCGAACCATTTCGGATTGGTCCGGAACGGACGCTTCGCCCGATATTCGAATTTCGGATTTTTCAACCACAAACTCTATCCAACTCTGGTCTACTCTGGAGCAAATAACACAAAGGCAATGAAAACGTATCGATCTCATCTCATGGTATGTGCCGGAACAGGCTGTGTGGCCTGCGGCTCAATGCAGTTAAGGGAGAAGCTTTCAGCGGAATTGGAGAAACGCGGCCTCTCCGATGAAGTGCAGCTGGTCATCACCGGTTGCAACGGCTTTTGCGCAGAGGGCCCGATTGTCGTCGTCTATCCCGAAGGGATCTTCTATAAGAAATTGACTCCGGAAGATGTCCCTTTTCTGGTCGAGGAACATTTTCTCAAAGGGCGCCCGGTTCAGAAATTTTTATACACCGTGCCGTCTGCCAAAGAGAAAGTTCCTCTGATGAAGGATATCCCCTTCTTTCAACATCAGGTGTTGAGGGCGCTCCGGAACCGCGGCTTGATCGATGCTGAGAATATTAATGAATATATTGCAAGGGACGGATATTCAGCTCTCCACAAAGTCCTCTCCTCCATGAAACCCGAGGAGGTGATCGAGGAGGTGAAGCGCTCCGGATTGAGAGGGCGCGGAGGCGCTGGGTTCCCGACCGGCAAGAAATGGGAGGAAGGAAGGCGTTACACCTCCTTCCCCAAATATGTCATCTGCAACGGAGACGAGGGCGACCCGGGCGCGTTCATGGATCGTTCTGTCCTGGAAGCCGATCCCCATTCGGTCCTTGAAGGAATGATCATCTGCGGCTACGCTATTGATTCCCACCAGGGTTACATCTATGTGAGGGCGGAGTACCCGCTTGCAATCCATCGTCTCAACATCGCCATCGAACAGGCAAAAAGCTATGGACTCTTAGGGAAAGATATCTTTGGCACGGGGTTCGATTTTGATATCGGCATCTATCCCGGCGCAGGCGCTTTTGTCTGCGGTGAATCCACGGCTCTGATGTACTCCCTTGAGGGAAAACGGGGAATGCCGAGGATCAAACCTCCCCGCTCAACAGAAGCCGGCCTCTGGGGACAGCCCACTGTCCTCAATAATGTTGAAACTCTTGCCAATGTTCCCTCCATTCTCCTCCACGGAAGCGATTGGTTCGCCTCCATGGGCACTTCAGGGTCAAAGGGAACCAAAGTGTTTGCCCTGACCGGCGCCGTGCAAAATGTGGGGTTGATCGAAGTCCCCATGGGCACCACCCTTCGAAAAATCGTTTTTGATATCGGAGGAGGAATTCCTGATAAACGGGAATATAAGGCCGTGCAGATCGGCGGGCCTTCTGGTGCGTGTCTGCCTGCACCGCTGCTCGATACGGAAGTAGATTTTGATTCGCTGGATGAGGCAGGAGCCATGATGGGATCCGGCGGGCTGGTTGTGATGAACGATATGACCTGCATGGTGGATACAGCCAGATTTTTTACGGATTTCTCTGTGGACGAATCCTGCGGAAAGTGCGTTCCCTGCCGGATCGGAATTAAAACGATGCTTAATATTCTCCACCGGATCATCCATGGCGAGGGAAAGATGGAGGATATTGACCACCTCGAACAGTTGGGACATCATATCAAAGAATCCTCTCACTGTGGTCTGGGGAAATCCGCTGCCAACCCTGTGCTTTCCACGATCCGATATTTTCGTCATGAGTATGAGGCCCATATTCTCGAAAAGCGGTGCCCTTCCCTCGTCTGCGCGGATCTGATTAAATTCCAGGTTATTCCTGAAAAATGTAAGATGTGCGGCCTCTGCAAGAAGGCCTGCCCTTCCGAGGCCATCACCTGGGAGAAGAAGACAACGGCTGTGATCGATCTGGAGAAATGTATTCGGTGTCGCTCGTGCATTCAGGCTTGTAAATTTTGGGCCATCGAATAGTAAAAATTCGAATTTCGAAGCACGAAATTCGAAACAAATTCAAATGACCGAAATTCAAATGTTCCAAACAAATAAATGTTTAAGACATTGGGGTTTTGAAAATTCGGATTTGTTTCGAGTTTCGATATTCGGATTTCGGATTTTATAGGAAGGTTTTAATTCCAATGGCTGAGACAACAAAGCAAATGATTAAACTGACCATTGATAGTATCCAGGTAGAAATCGAAAGGGGCAAGACGATCCTTGAGGCGGCTCAGGCGGCTGGCATCCGGATTCCGACGCTCTGTGACGACCGGAGGCTCATTCCCTTTGGCGCTTGCAGAATCTGTATGGTTCAGGAGAAAGGAAAAACAGATCTCCTGCCGTCCTGTTTCACTCCTGCCAAAAACGGGATGGACATTCTCACCCACTCTCCTCAAATCATGGAGTCCCGGAGGATTCAACTCCAGCTTATCCTCCTCAACCACCCCATGACCTGTCCGAGGTGCGAAAAAGAGGGAGAATGTGACCTTCAGAATCTTGTCTATGAATATGGCCTCAATGATACGCAGTATCCGTGGGATCTGATCACCTTTCCTCCTGATGATGATTCCCCTCTTCTACAGAGGGATGGAAACAAGTGCATCCTCTGTGGCCGCTGTGTCAGAATCTGCGATGAGGTCCAAGGGGTGGGAGAACTTTCATTCACCCGGAGAGGCATTCATACGCTCATCGATACGGACTTCCACCGGCCACTCCAGTGTGAATTCTGCGGCCAGTGTTTTGACACCTGTCCGGTCGGAGCCATTACCAGCAACTGCTTTGATCATAAGACCAAATCCTGGGAGCTTAAAGAAACCACAACCCCCTGCCCTTACTGTGGATGTGGGTGTCTGCTTGCCATCGGCTCTAAGGAAGGAGCGATCAAACGGATCTCCTCCCATCATGATCAGGGTCCAAACGATGGAAACCTCTGCGTCAGGGGTCGCTTCGGCTGGGACTTTATCGATCACCCTGAAAGGCTCAAGTCCCCCATGTTAAGGGTAAACGGTAAACTCGAAAAAGTTTCCTGGGAAGAAGCCCTCAGGTTTGTGAACCAAAGGCTCGAAGAGATAAAGGATAGAGATGGCGCTGGAAGCATTGGAGCAATGATCTCAAGCCGTCTCACCAACGAAGAGTATTTCCTGTTGAAGAAACTATTTAAGGAAGCGATCGGAACGGAGCAAATCGTTCTCAATGGGGATGGAGGCGATCAAGGGTTAACCAGAGGGATCTTAAGGACGCTCGGCTTTCCCTCTTCTACCAACTCCATCAAAGAGATCCGGAATGCCGACTGTATCTTCGTCATCGGAGCCGATCCTGCCCAGACCCATCCCATCATCAAAAATGAGATCCATCTGGCTATACGGAGAAACCGGACACAGCTCATTCTGCTCGGGAATCATGATATCGATCTCAGCCGGAGCACGCAGGTCTCCCCGCTTTCTCCTTCTTCCATCCCCCTTCTTACCCATCCAGGCAGGGAGGTTTCGTTTCTCAACGGCATGATTGGTTTCATCCTCAAAGAGGGTCTTGAGAATAACGGCTTCATCGGAGCAAAGACAGAAGGGATTGAACTGCTGAAGGCGAAACAGGAGGAATATCTGGACGCGCTTTCTGAAGAAGAGCGTTCGAGTGTGGAAAAGGCAAGCCGTGCCTATGTCCAATCAAAAAGATCGATGATCCTCATCGGACCGGGCCCCTGGTCTCAATCTACTTCGGAAGAAATTGCCATTGCTGCCTCCAACCTTGCCCTTCTTGCCGGCCATATCGGCAAGGAATCTTCAGGCATTCTCCTTCTCCTTGAGAAATGTAACTCTCAGGGAGCCATCGATATGGGAATTCTCTCCGACGGATTGGGCGTGGAAACCCTTCTCAAAAAAGCAGGGGATGGAAATCTCAAAGCCCTCTACCTCATAGGAAAAGATCCCAAGCTCTCATCCGAAGCTTTGAAAAATCTCGAACTTCTGGTGGTTCAGGACCTTTTTGTAACCAATGCTGCCAAAGAGGCTCATGTCATTTTCCCTGTATGTTCGTTCACGGAGAAGTCCGGAACTTATACCAATCTCGAACGGAGGGTCCAGACACTTCATCCTCTTCGTCAACCCGAGGGCCAATCAAAACCTGATTTTGAAATATTCCTCCATCTTCTCCAATTGATGGAGGTCCCACTTTCAGGAGAAACCCCGGAAGCCATCTTTCAGGAGATCGGTAAGACCATTTCCCAGTATCAATCCATTCACGATGGCGAACAATGGCCTAAGGGGTCCGAATACCTTTACGGAGAGGGGTTCCCAACGGGAAGAGCAAAATTCATTCCTGTTGCGCAGCCTCAGTCTGAATCTCAACCCGAGAAATATCCTTTTTCTCTCGTTCAGGCCCCTTCGCTCTTCTACTCTGGCAAACTCAGCCTGAAGAGTGAGAATCTGAAGAAGGTTATGAAAAAGCCTTGCCTGGAGATGAATATCGAGGATGCTCAATCCTTGAAAATTGAAAATGGAGAGACCGTTCAAATTTCAACCCAAGAAGGTGAACCGTTTAAGATGAGCGTGGAGGTCTCTTCAAGACCTGCTCGATATATCGCTGCCATTCCTTCCTCCAGTTCCCTGATTGGAAAAAAGGCCTGCTGGGCGAAGGTGGAAAAGTTAAAGAAAACGTAAACATCATAGAAAGGGGGAATGTGAATGAATATTATCGTCTGTATTAAAAGGGTCCCGGACACGGCCGATGCGGATATTTCCATCGACAAAACGGGAAAAGAAATCGACAAGAGCGGGCTAGCCTTCGATTTGAATGAATGGGATAGCTATGCCATTGAGGAGGCCATTCTCCTGAAGGAAAAAATGGGAGGAACGGTCACGGTCTTCTCCTTGGGAGGAGAGGACTCCAATGAATCCCTGAGAAAATGCCTGGCCATGGGCGCCGATGATGCGCTCCGGCTCTCTGATCCTGCTTTTGCCGGGGGAGACGGCTTTGCCACAGCCAAAGTCCTCACAGAGGCAATTCGCACAAAACCTTATGATCTCATTCTGACCGGCACACAGGCTGAAGATGATGGGTATGGCCAGGTGGGAGTGGTCATGGCGGAGATGTTGGGCATCCCTCATGTCTCCATCGTCAACCGGATTGAGGTCCAGGACAAAAAGATCAAAGCCCATCGCGAACTTGAAGGAGGTCTGGAGGAGGTTGTCGAGGTTGACCTCCCCGCGCTTCTCACCATCCAGACAGGAATTAACGAACCGCGATATGTCTCGATCATGGGCATCCGGAAAGTAGCCAAAAAGGAGATCAAGGCTCTGGGAACTTCTGACCTTAACCTCAAACCCGAGGACGTTGGGCTTGCCGGCTCTGACATAAAGCTCGAGGGAATTTTTCTTCCTCCGGTCGGCGAAGGAGCAGCCATGATCGAGGGAAAACCGGAAGAGATTGCACAGAAGGTGTTCGATATTCTGAAGGATAAAGGAGGGGTGGCCTGATGAAAGAGATCATTGTCGTCGCAGAACATCGACGTGGGGAATTGAGGGATGTGACCTGGGAAATGATTTCCAAAGGAAGGGAACTTGCACAGAGCATGGGCGGTGAATTATCAGTCGCCCTTTTAGGAAAAGAAGTCAAGAATATGGCGGAAGCCATTAAACCCAAAGCCAACCGGGTGCTTCTCATCGAAGATAACCGGCTCGAATTCTATAACTCGGAGACTTACGAGAAAGTCTTTATCCAGCTTCTCACTGAGAGGAAACCCTTACTCACAATGATCGGCCACACGGCCACGGGCATGGACTTTGCGCCAAGCCTGGCCGCTCGTTTGAAGCTTCCTCTGGCGACCGATTGTATTGGAATTGATCCAAAGGATGGGACATTCGCCCTGACCCGCCAGATCTACGGAGGAAAGATCAATGCCTCTGTCTCCTTCTTGAAGCCGGGCCCCCAGTATATGGTTACCGTCCGTGCAGGGGCATTCCCTGCAGTGGAGAAAGAAACTCTTCCAGGAGAGATCGTGTCGATACCTTCCCCATTGACCGACGAAGGTTTGGCCAGGCGCTTTCTCGAATATATGGAAGCCGCTGCGGGTGAAGTTGACATCACCCAGGCTGATATCCTCATCGCCATTGGAAGAGGCATCAAAGATGCGGAAAACCTTCCGCTGGTAAAGGAGCTTGCTGACTCCGTAGGAGGAGTCCTTGCCTGCTCCAGACCGGTCGTCGATAAGAAATGGCTTCCAAAAGGGTGTCAGGTAGGAACCTCCGGAAAAACTGTAAAGCCAAAAGTTTATATTGCCATCGGCATCAGTGGAGCTTTCCAGCATGTGGCAGGCATGAAAGGTGCGGGTACGATCATCGCCATTAACAAAGACCCAAAAGCCCCGATCTTCGGGGTGGCCCAGTATGGCATCGTGGCAGACCTTTTTAAGATCGTGCCGGTGATCAAGGACAAGATCAAAGAGTTGAAAAAATAAAGTTTTGAGTTCGGAGTTCGTAGTTCGGAGTAAAATCTTAAAGAATTTAATTCTCCGAACTCCGAACTAAATTTCTCCGAACTGAAACGAGGTGAACCATGGACTTTGAACTGACGCAGGAACAAAAGGATATTCAGAAGGCCGCAAGGGAATTCATCCAGGGAGAGTATGATAAGGAGAAAATCCTCCAATGGGAGGAAACCCATACCTTTCCCAGGGAGGTATGGAAAAAAGCCTGCAAACTTGGGTTCATCGGCATCCACTTTCCAGAAGAATATGGCGGACAGGGTTACGGCATCTTGGAAAACGCCCTCATTGTAGAAGAATTCTGCCGAAAGGATTCAGGAGTGGGCATTGCCGTGACACTCACAGACTTCTCCTCAGAGGTCATCCTCCGTTGTGGAACCGAAGAACAGAAGGAGAAGTATCTCATTCCTGTAACCAAGGGGGAATTCATTTCCGGAGGCGCCTACACCGAGCCGGACCATGGAAGCGATATTACACTGATGGGAACTACGGCAATCAAGCAGGGCGACTCCTTTGTGATCAACGGGACCAAAACATTTATTACGAATGGATTACTTGCCGACTTTTTTATCGTGCTCTGTCAGACCGATCCACAAGCCAAACCTCCTTACCGGGGACAGTGTACCATCCTCGTTGAAAAGGGAGCCAAAGGATTGGATGCAACAGAGATCACCCCCAAGATGGGACTCCGGTTGACTTCAACCGCGGAACTCTCTTTCAGCGACGTCCGGGTTCCTTCAGCCAATCTCATTGGCGAGGAAAATAAGGGGTTTTATCAGGTCCTCGAATTCTTCGATGAGAGCCGGGTGGAGATCGCAGCCCAGGCTCTCGGCATTGGACAAGGCGCTTTTGACCGGGCGCTCGATTACGCCAAGCAGCGGGAACAATTCGGAAAGAAACTGGTCGATTTTCAGATCACCCAGCACAAGCTGGCTGACATGGCAACGAAATTGGAGACCGCAAGGCTTCTCACTTATAAAGCAGGCTGGAATTACGACCAGAAGAGGATCGACCCGAAACTGACCTCCATGGCAAAGATGTTTGCGGCGAAAGTGGCCGTCGAAGTTGCGGATGAAGCCATTCAGATCTTTGGTGGCTATGGATATATCACGGAATATGAAGTCGAACGGTTCTACCGCGATGCCAAGATCACCGAGATCTACGAAGGCACGAAGGAGATCCAGAAAAACACCATCGCAAGCGCATTGATTGGAAAGCTGAAATGACAATAACCATATGTCAAGCACCAATTCAATAACGCCCCCCTGCCCCCTCTTAACTTAAGAGGGGGAGAGGGGGAGTTATGATTTGGAATTTGTGGTTTCAATTTAATCTGAAATGGCATAAAACGATGGAGAATGACAAACCAATAAAAGTTATTCCTGAAGCTCTCATCATTGGTGCTGGCATTGCCGGGATGCAGGCCGCTCTGGACATTGCGGATAAAGGATTCAAGGTCCATCTGGTGGAGAAAGATCCTTCCATCGGCGGCCACATGTCTCAACTCGACAAGACCTTTCCAACCCTGGATTGCTCTGCCTGTATCATCACTCCGAAGATGGTGGATACGGCCAATCATCCCAATATCAACCTGCTCACCTATTCCGAAATTATTGGGATCGAGGGTAAAGTCGGGCAGTTCAAGGTCAAAGTCCGGAGAAAACCGCGGTACGTCGATGTGACGAAATGCACGGCCTGTGCCGACTGTGTCGCCCAGTGTCCGGTCACCCTTCCCAATGAATTCGACATGGGGCTCGGAATGAGAAAGGCGATTTACATCCCCTTCCCACAGGCCGTCCCCCTCAAATACACCATGGACCGCAGAGGCATCCCACCCTGCACAGCCACCTGCCCCCTCCATTGCAATGCGCAGGGGTATGTCGCCCTTATCTCTCAAGGCAAGTTTAAAGAAGCCCTTGCATTGGTGAGACAAACCCTGCCCTTCCCTGGAATTCTTGCCTATGTCTGCGCTCATCCATGCGAAAGGGAATGTAAACGGATCGAAGTGGACCGTCCTATCTCGATCTGCAATCTGAAAAGATATCTGGTCGATCATGTTGAGGAGACGGAACCCAATTTCACCCCAGCGGAAGAGAAACAACAAAAGGTTGCCATTGTCGGAGGAGGGCCTGCTGGATTGACAGCTGCCTTCGATCTCCGGAGAATGGGTTACCATGTCACACTCCTTGAATCGAAGGGCGAGTTGGGCGGCCTCCTGACTCATGGATTCCCCTCTTATCGCCTGCCACGGGAGGTCGTGGAGAAAGACCTTTCAGTGATTGAAAAGATGGGAATAGAAGCCCGGCTGAACACCGAGGTGGGCAAGAGTCTCTCGTTTGAAGAGCTTCAAAAAAACTATGATGCGATCTTTTTAGCCGTCGGTTCAACAGGAGCAGGAATCATTCCCGGTTCATTGAAGGATTTAAAATTGAACCGGAGGGGGATGATCCAGGTCGATCCTCTCACGCTTGAGACCAATCTCAAAGCCATTTTTGCCGGAGGGGATGGAGTGACTGGCCCGGGAACCATTGTCGAATCAATGGCGCAAGGAAGAAAAGGAGCCATCTCCATCGACCGGTTTATTCGGGGTGAGGATCTTCGCCAGGGGAGAGAATCCGAAGGAAGACAGATCTCTCCGATGCAAAGCCTTATGCCCGATTCAAAGAGAGAGGATCGGGAAGTCCTTCCGCATATGGTCAAACCCCTTGGACCCGGTCTCACCAGGGAAGAGGCAATCGAAGATGCAAAGCGTTGTCTCAGCTGCGCAGGATGCTCCGATTGCGGCGAATGCGCCAGATACTGCCAGCCCAAAGCCATCGTTTACGAGATGAAGGAGGAGATTTTAGAATTCGATGTCGGAGCCATTATCATGGCTACCGGATTCGATCCGTTCGATCCGAAGTTAAAGCCCGAATTCGGCTATGGCGTCTATCCCAATGTGCTCCACGGCATTGAGATGGAGAGGCTCTGCTCGGCCTCCGGTCCGACCAAGGGAGATATCCTCATCCAGGGGAAGAAACCGAAAGAGATCGTTTTCATCCACTGTGTAGGCTCGAGGGATAAGAGTGTTGGAAACGAATACTGTTCGAGAGTCTGTTGCATGTACACTGCGAAGCAGGCCCATCTGGCAAGAGACAAGATCCCCGGAGCTCATATCACGGTCCTCTATATGGATGTAAGGGCTTTTGGAAAAGGATTCGAAGAATTCTACGAGAGAGTACAGAAAGAGGAAATCATCTACCGGCGGGCAAATCCATCCGAAGTTTATAAAAAGAATGGGAAGCTGGTGGTCAGAGCTGAAGATACCCTCTTAGGAGAACCCATAGAATTGGAAGCAGACCTGGTTGTGCTCGCTTCGGGTCTCGTCCCCCGCAAGGAGGACGAGGTCATGAAAAAGATGCTGTCCATGGAAAGCTCTTCAGACGGGTTCTATGCGGAGGCTTCTGGACTCGATCCCATTCTCACAGAGATGGAAGGAGTTTTCTTGGCGGGATGCGCTCAGGGGCCTAAGGATATTCCGGATACGGTAGCCCAGGCCAGCGGCGCTGCTGCCTTAGCCTGTGCCATATTAGCGAAAGGAAGAAAATAATAAAACTTAAAAATTCGAAGCACGAAATTCGAATTTCGAAACAATTCCTAATCTTCAAAATTCAAATGTTCCAAACTTAATTTTTAAATTTTGAAATTTGAATTTCGGATTTGTTTCGGATTTCGATATTCGAAATTCGGATTTGGGCGGTTAAAAACATGAAGATAGGCGTCTACATCTGTCATTGTGGAATCAATATTGCGGCTACGGTCGATGTGCAGAAGGTCACGGACTTTGCCAAGACCCTTCCCCATGTCGCCGTTTCCAGAAACTATCAGTATATGTGTTCTGATCCCGGTCAGGACTGGATTAAGAACGACATTAAGAATTTAGGCATTGACCGGGTTGTGGTAGCGGCCTGTTCTCCGCGAATGCATGAGCCCACCTATCGGAATGCCTGTCGCGCTGCAGGCCTCAACCCTTACTTCTTTGAGATGGCCAATATCCGTGAACAGTGTTCCTGGGTTCATCCTAACAAGGAAGAGGGAACGAAGAAGGCCATGGACCTGATCGCTTCGGCGGTAGCAAAGGTCTCTCTTCATGAACCGTTGCAGGAGAATGAGGTTGGAGTTACACCTACGGTTCTGGTCATTGGCGGAGGGATTGCAGGCATTCAGGCAAGCCTCGACGTCGCCAATTCCGGGTTTGAGGTCTATCTGGTCGAAAAATCTCCTTCTCCCGGGGGGCATCTATCGCAACTCGATCGAACCTTTCCCAACCTTGAAGAGACCTCTGTCACCTTGCTTCCGAAACTGAAAGAGATAGGAAATCATCCCCTGATTCATCTCCTCACACAGAGTGAAGTCGAAGAGGTGGAAGGTTTTGTGGGAAATTTTAAGGTGAAAATCAGACACGACCCACGTTATGTTGATCCGGAGAAATGCACCTGCTGTAAAAAATGCGAAGAGGTCTGCCCGGTCAAGGTCCCGAACGAATTCAATATGGGACTCAACCAGAGGCCTGCAATCTACCTTCCGTTCCCTCATGCCGTTCCCCAGTGTTACACGATCGATTCAAAAAACTGCCTCTACCTCCAGAAGGGGGAATGCGGAAAATGTAAGGAGGTCTGCCCAGAGGGTGCAGTCCGGTTTGAAGAAGTCGGAATGGAATTCGAAGCCAAGATAGGAACGATCATTGTGGCCACGGGTTATGACACCTTCGACCCCAAGTTGAAACCGGAATTGGGATACGGCATTTACAAGAATGTAATCACCGGCCTCGAGTTTGAAAGGCTGATCTCTCCGGATGGCCCCACCCAGGGCAAGCTTCTCATCGATGGAAAAGAGCCTAAAAACATCGTCTTCATCCAGTGTGTGGGCTCAAGGGATAAAACCGTCAACAACGAATATTGCTCCAGGGTCTGCTGTATGTTCACGGCAAAGCAAGCGCACCTTGTCAAAGATCGAATCCCCGATGCCCGTGTGACGATCTGTTACATCGATATCCGGGCCTTCGGCAAGGGCTATGAGCAATTTTATGAAACGGTCCAGAGAAAAGGAGTCTTCTACCGGAAGGGCGTCCCATCCGAGATTTATCAAAGAAATGGAAAATTGATTGTCAAAGCTGATGACGAGCTTCTGGGAGAGCCTTACGAAGAGGAGGCTGACCTGGTTGTTCTGGCAACAGGCCTCACCCAGAGAAAAGATTCAGACAAATTGAGAAGTCTCCTCAAGCTTTCACTCTCTCCGGATCGTTTCTATCTGGAGGCTCATCCAAAATTGAGGCCTCTTGATACAGCCACGGACGGAATATTTCTCGCTGGAACGTGCCAGGGGCCTAAAGATATCTGCGATACAATCTCCCAGGCCCATGGAACCGCTTCTCGCGCAACGATTCCCCTGTTTGCTGGAAGAGTGAGAATCGAACCGATCACCGCCTGGGTCGATGTGCTCATGTGTGCAGGATGCGGTCTCTGTGAGCAGATCTGTGAATACCGGGCGCTCAAAATAGATCCCTACCGGAAAGTGATGACCGTAAATGAAGCGCTTTGCAAGGGATGCGGCGCCTGTAATGCCACCTGCCCTTCCAGCGCCATCAGTCTCAGGCATTTTAAGACCGAGCAGATTATCGCCCAGTTACGGGAAGTCTGCTGATCCTCCACCCCTACCCTCCCCCTCAAAGGGGGAGGGTGAGGGAGGGGGGGATTGCGGAATTTATATAAATATTAAAGTGTTTTGACTTTTAAAACTTCTTGCCTGTTCATAAATAGTTAAATCTTTTAAGCCTTAAACATTGCTAATTGATCATTGTCTATTGATCATTTTGCATTGGGTATTTCTATGGAAAAGGGTCTCGTCCAGGTTTACACAGGAAACGGCAAAGGGAAAACCACTGCTTCTCTGGGACTGGCATTTAGAGCAGTGGGCCATGGATTTAAAGTTATGGTGATCCAATTCATGAAAGGAAACATCCAGTACGGTGAACTCGAGTCCGCTAAAAAACTTTCTCCTTACCTGACCATCCATCAGATGGGCAGGGAGACATTTGTCTCCAAAACCAATCCGGACCCTGTGGACATCGAATGGGCTCAAAAGGGGTTCGCCCTGGCAAAAGAGGCGATCTTGAGTGGAAATTACGATGTTGTGATCCTTGATGAAATCAACGTGGCGGTGGATTATGGACTGATCGCTTTATCGGACCTTCTTCAACTCCTCGATTCTAAACCGCTCACAGTGGAACTGATCCTCACAGGCAGAAATGCCGCGCCCGAAATCATAGAGAAGGCTGATTTAGTAACAGAAATGCTGGAAAGGAAGCATTATTATAAAAAGGGAATCAACGCCAGAGAAGGTATCGAAATTTAAAAAAACTCATTGTAAATTGTAAAGTTAGCAATGAAAAGTTAGCAATTTATAAAATTCGTATCAATTTAGCTTTTTGAAAAGAAGAGGTTTATGATCATAGATTAAAAGAATCATCACAAAATCCCCCTTAATCCCCCTTTGCCCCTACTCCTACGGGGATAAAAAGGCCAAAGGGGGAATCCCTGTTGCCTCCCTTTGGCAAAGGGGGGTTGGGAGGGATTTTATAAAGTTTTTTCAAACCGCTATAGTGTTACAAAAATTCTTTAAATGCTAATTTTAAAATGATCGCTTTGCATTGCTAATTGATCTTTTAACAAGGGGGGTGATCGGATGTTTAAAGAGGATCAACTCAAAGATCTTCAGCAGGAGAAGAAAAAATGGGTGGATGATCTTTCAAAAATGCTCTCCGAAACCCCCGAACGTCTGCCCCGCTTCACAACAGTTTCCGATCTGGAAATCAAAGGCCTCTATACCCCTGAAGACATCAAGGGACTGGATTACTCCCGAGATGTGGGCTTTCCTGGAGTTTATCCCTTTACCCGGGGGGTTCAGCCCTCTATGTATCGAGGCAGGCTCTGGACGATGCGGATGTTTTCCGGCCTTGGCGGCCCGGAAGAAACTAACCAGCGTTTTCACTACCTACTAAATCACGGAGAGACTGGACTCTCGATTGCTTTCCATTATCCCACGTTGATGGGTTATGACAGCGACTCCCCCAATGCCAGGGGTGAGGTCGGAAAATGCGGGGTGGCGATTGATACCTTAAAAGACATGGAGGTTCTTTTCGAGGGAATTCCTCTTGATAAGGTGACGACCTCCATGACGATCAATCCGCCTGCTTCGATTCTGTTGGCCATGTATATCGTGTTGGCGGAAAAACAGGGCGTGAGCAAAAAAGAGATCGGAGGCACGATCCAGAACGACATGCTGAAGGAATTCATCGCCCAGAAAACCTTCATGCTTCCTCCCCGCCCCTCCATCCGCATCATTGTAGATACGATCGAATACTGCACCAAAGAAGTCCCGCGGTGGAATACGATCAGCATCAGCGGCTATCACATTCGTGAGGCCGGTTCAACCGCAGTACAGGAACTTGCCTTCACCCTCGCTGATGGAATTGCCTATGTGGAAGCCGCCACAGAGAGGGGACTCGATGTGGATGATTTTGCCCCGAGACTCTCCTTCTTTTTCGATTCACACATCGACTTCTTCGAAGAGATCGCTAAATACAGGGCGGCCCGTAGGATCTGGGCAAAGATCATGAGGGAGCGTTTCATGGCAAAGAAACCTCGTTCATGGATGCTTCGTTTTCACACCCAGACCGCAGGTTGTTCTTTGACCGCCCAGCAGCCTTTTAACAATGTAATTCGAACAGCCTATGAAGCGCTTGCTGCTGTGCTGGGTGGAACCCAATCGCTTCATACAAACTCACTCGATGAGACCTATGCCATTCCTACCGAAGAGGCGGTGACGATCGCCCTGAGGACACAGCAGATCCTAGCCGAGGAAACCGGCGTGACCAATACCATCGATCCTCTCGCCGGCTCTTATTTTGTAGAGGCGCTGACCCATCAGATGGAAGAAAAAGCATGGGATTATATCCGGAAGATCGATGAAATGGGCGGCATGGTGAAAGCCATCGAAAGAGGCTATCCCCAGATGGAAATCGCAGAAGCCGCCTATCGATTCCAGAGACAGACCGATGCCAATGAGAAGGTGACGGTTGGAGTGAATAAGTATGTGACCGACCATCCACCCATTACGATATGGAGGATGAGTCCGGAAATCGAAGAAAGGCAGTTAAAAAGGCTTCAAGAGGTCAGGAGAACGCGAAACAATCCGAAAGTAAAAGAATGCCTTGGAGAGATTCGTAAAGCCTCCCTCGATGGAGACAACCTGATGCCTCACATTATCAATGCGGTCAGGGAATACGCAACGATCCAGGAAATCTGCGACGTCTGGCGCGAGGTCTTTGGGAGATATACGGATCCTGGATACTTTTAGTTCGGTGTTCGGAGTTAGGAGTTCGGAGTAAAAAGCTTAATTAAGTTTAGATTTATACACTCCGAACTACGAACTAATAACTCCGAACTATTTGACGGAGGAAAGCATGGAACGGAAAGTTCGAATCCTGATTGCCAAACCGGGTCTCGATGGGCATGACCGCGGCGCAAAAGTGATCGCAAGAGGATTCCGTGACGCAGGGTTTGAAGTCATCTATACTGGGCTTCATCAGACGCCGGAGCAGATTGTAGCCGCCGCCATTCAGGAAGACGTCGATGGGATAGGACTCTCCATCCTTTCAGGAGCCCATGACTATATCTTTCCTCAGGTCATCCAATTGCTCAAGGAGAAAGGGGCAAGCGATATCGTCGTCTTCGGAGGAGGGATCATTCCCGAAGAGGATATCTCCGCACTGAAAGAGTGCGGTGCGAAAGCGCTCTTCGTGCCCGGGACACCTATTGAAGAAGCAGTCAAATGGGTCCGGGAGAATATCAAACCCAGAAAATAATAGTTCGGAGTTATTAGTTCGTAGTTCGGAGTGTTTTATTATAAATCTCCGAACTCATTACTCCGAACTCCGAACTTAAAAGGAAGGGGGGTGAAGGGATTAGAATCTCAAAACTCAAAGTTCAAAGTTCAAAATTTAGCTTTATAGAAAGGAGGGATTCATAAATGTCAAAACGAGTTGCAATTATTGGCATAGGGACAACAGGATTCCGGGCCACCACGCCTGATGTCTCCTATCGGGAGTTGACCTACGAGGCAGCGATGAAAGCCTATCTCGATGCTGGCGTTCAACCAAAGGATATCGATTCTTTTGTTGCTACCTCTGAGGACTTTTTTGAAGGGTATAGCATCGCTGATGAGTATTCACCGGATCAATTGGGTGCAGTGCTCAGACCTATCTATACCGTCTCTGGTGATTTCATTCACTCATTGACATCCGCGTATATGATGATCCTTTCTGGCATTGGTCCCATATCCGTCGCGCAGGGATTGAGTAAAGCGTCAAACATGTTAACCCTGTCAGAGATGGTGACCTTTGCCATGGACCCTATCTACAACCGGCCACTTAAAGAAAGCCCCCATGCTGTCGCAGGATTGGAGATGGCCAGATTTTTGTATGAAACCGGAACGACACGGGAACAATGTGCAAAGGTTGTTGTGAAAAATAAAAGAAATGCCTTGAATAATCCTTATGCAGGTCATAGCGTTCTGATTGACACAGACCATGTTCTCAATTCAGAAGTCATCTCTTATCCATTAACCCAGATGGACATCAGTCCTCATTCGGATGGGGCAGTGGTGGTTGTCCTCGCAGAAGAAGAGACGGCAAAAACTCTTTGTGATAAGCCTATCTGGATCAGAGGGATTGGATGGTGTTCCGATACACCGGGTCTTGAAACAAGGAATTGGGGACAAGCCATCTATGCGCAAATGGCAGCGGAGATGGCTTATAAAATGGCAGGAATTCGTTATCCCAGAAAAGAGATCAACTTTGCGGAGATCAACGACGAATTCTCTTATAAGGAACTCCAGCATCTTGAAGCAATGAGAATCTGTAGAAAAGGAGAAGCTGGTCCTCTGACTGAAATCGGAGGAACGGAGATCACCGGAGAATTCCCCGTCAACCCCTCCGGAGGCTGCCTCGGAGTGGGAAACCTCTACGAACTCAATGGAGGCCATAAAGTGTTCGAAGTGGTCCGGCAGTTGAGAGGTGAAGCAGGGAAAAATCAACTTAAAAACGTAACCACAGGACTGGCTCAAAGTTGGAGAGGTATTCCCACAACGACTGGCACTGTAGTTATTCTAAGCAATTAAAGGAGGTGAAAGGAATGAGAAGAGTTGCCATAGTTGGAGCAGGTCTAACCAAATTTTATAGAAACACTCAGGAGACGCCAAAAGAACTAGCCTATGAGGCCACCAAAATGGCTCTTGACTCCTGTGAAATGAAGCTTTCAGACATCGATTGTGTCGTCAATGGAACAGCCCCGGACGCCTTTGATGGTGTCCACATGAAAGGGGAATACCTTTCGGATGGCTCGGGGGCTTATCGAAAACCATACATGCGACACTTTGTGGGCGGTGGAACAGGCGTGCTTTCCCCGATCCACGGCTGGTTTCATGTGGCCTCGGGGATGTTCGATACCTGTTTGGTCGTAGCAGAGGAAAAAATGTCTTCAGCCTATCCTCACCCGGCTGGTGCATTTTTAACTATTTTCGATCACACAACAGAACAACCCCTCTACCCTACCCTGATCTATATCTTCGCCATTGAAATGAACCGATTTATGACCACGCACGGTTACAGGAAAGAGGATATTGCATTGGTCGCTGTGAAAAATAAGAAGAATGCGTTGGACCATCCTTCTGCCCAAATCCCCGGTGAAGTAACGGTCCAGGATGTTCTCAACTCCGAGATCATGGCTTGGCCCGTGAATCGCCTCGACATCAGCCCCACGAGCGATGGTGCGGCATGCATCATATTGGCGGCTGAACATGTGGCCCGCCGGATCACCGAGAAACCGATCTGGATTGATGGCTGCGGTTGGAGCCTGGATACAGCTTACTGGTGTACCCGGGATCTCTACTATCCCGATTATCTCGAAGTGGCCGCACGTCAGGCTTACAAAATGGCTGGAATCAAAGAACCCTCTAAGGAAATTCATATTGCGGAACCTTATGATCCCTTCACTTACAAAGAACTCCATCACATTGAAGGATTGATGCTGGCGCCTCGGGGCAAATCTGTCCAGATGCTGGTGGATGGACACTTTAATAGGGATGGAAACCTGCCAACCTCTCCTTCGGGAGGACTGCTTGGAGTTGGAAACCCCATTGCGGCAGCCGGCTTAATGAAAGTCATTGAGCTCTATCTTCAGCTGAAGGGAACGGCTGGCAAACGGCAGGTCCCAGGAAATCCCACCTGCGGTGTCGCCAATGCTTGGGGCGATTTAATGCAGGTCGGAACCGTAGTCGTATTGAGAAGCTAAAGAGAGCTGGGAGAAACTCCAACATGCTCTCTTGATTACACAGATTTCATAAGATGATTAATAGATTCCTCATTACGCTCAATGCATTTCGAATCTGTGTAATCGGCTCATAATCTATGTAATCAGAGATTTCTGGACCTTTTTAGAAATCTCTAAAAGGAGGTGAAAAAATGGAAATTACCAAAAAGATGGTTGAAAAAACGGCAACAAAACTGAGTGCCGAGGAAATTTTGGGTGGGAAGGTTCTTTCCGTGAAGTGGGAGCCTAAATTAAAATATGCCTGGGATAATGGCCCGGCCATCGGCCGATATCTGGCTGAGCTAAAAAACGGGAAAATTATTGCCAAGAAATGCGATAAATGCCACCGCATCCTGATCCCACCCAGAATGTTCTGCGAACTCTGTTGGTGTCCAACGAGCGAATGGGTTTATGTGAAGGATACGGGCATTGTCAATACCTGGATTGTAGGCTATGTGGACTGGAAGGCCATGCGTCTTGACATCAAGGGAGGTGTCAGGCCGATTACTCCAGGCATTATTGAAATCGACGGAGCCACCAAGGGGATGGGGATTCTCCATCATCTCGGTGAGGTGGACCCATGGAAGATTCATCGTGGAATGAAAGTGAAAGCGGTCTGGAAGCCGCCCGAAGAACGAACCGGATCGATCACAGATATTAAATATTTTAAACCAATCAAATAAAGATAAAATTCGAATCTCGAAGCACGAAATTCGAAACAATCTCAAATGACCAAATTTCAAATGGTCAAAACAAAAAAGGGTTAGGACATTGGGGCTTTGAAAATTCGGATTTGTTTCGAGTTTCGATATTCGGATTTCGGATTTCCTATTTAGGAGGTGAGAATATGGCATTGATTGAACGATATCAGAAGACGACAGACATCGGATACTGGGAAGGCCAGATTCCCATGAGCTACATCTATACCGTTGGCAGAGCAGGCGAAAAGTTCTTTCGGGAACTGATGAATGGGAAAATCTTCGGGGCGAAATGCGACGCCTGCAATACTCTCTACGTCCCCGCAAAAATATTTTGCGAGAAATGTTTTGCAAGACTGGAAGATAAATACCTCGATGTCGGAACCAAGGGGACAGTCCATACATTTACCGCATGCTATGAGACTTACCAGGGGATCAGAAAAGAGAAACCTTCCATCGTGGCCACCGTTCAGATCGATGGGACTCAGGGTTTTCTCATTCACTGGTTAGGCGAAATTGATTTTGAAAAGGTTTACATCGGAATGCCTGTGGAAGCGGTCTTTAAAGCGAAAAAAGACCGTGAAGGAAACATCCTGGATATCAAATATTTTAAACCCATCAAGTAGTTAAGAGGGTTGTTGCGGAGGGCGGGGATACTCGCCCTTTGCAACCATGTGGTTAAAGGTTTGTAGGAATCAAACTTAAAATTCGAAGCACGAAATTCGAATTTCGAAACAATCCCTAATCTTCAAAATTCAAATGTCTCAAACGTAATCTTAGAATTTTGAAATTTGGAATTTCGGATTTGTTTCGGATTTCGATATTCGGATTTCGGATTTCCTTCGGAGGTAGGTATGGCTCTCGACTTTGATCTCAACGAAGAACAGCAAATGCTCCGTAAGATGGTCCGGAATTTCGCTGAAAAGGAGATCGCTCCCATCGCTCAGGAACTGGATGACAAAGAAGAATTTTCCTACACGTTGACTAAAAGAATGGGAGACCTTGGTCTGTTTGGCCCCTTTGTGAGCGAAGACTATGGCGGAAGCAATGTGGGCTACGTCTCTTATATCATCTCCGTTGAAGAGATTGCCCGAATTGATGGGTCCCACGCGGCGACATTGGCCGCGGGAAACTCCCTGGGCATCTCGCCGATCTGGTATTACGGAAGTGAAGAACAGAAGCAGAAATGGCTCCCGGATCTCTGCGCCGGCAAAGCCCTTTCATCTTTTGGCTTGACCGAGCCGAATGCCGGTTCGGATGCCGGAGCTTCCAAGACGAATGCAGTCCTGGACGGAAACCACTGGGTCATCAATGGCTCAAAAATATTTATTACCAATTCCACTACGGATATCAGCAAGGTTTGCGTGGTCCAGGCAGTCACGGGCAAGAGAGAGGGTGGGAAGAATGAAATTTCCTGTATTCTGGTCCCGAATGGCACTCCTGGTTTTACGACAAAAGCCATGCATGGGAAGATGGTTTGGCGGGCTTCCAACACGGGAGAACTCTATTTCACAGATTGCAGAGTGCCAAAGGAAAATCTTCTGGGCCGCAGGGGAGATGGGTTCCACCAGATGCTCGCCACCCTTGACGGCGGAAGGCTCAGCATTGCAGCCATGGGACTGGGGGGAGCCCAGGGCGCTTTTGAATTGGCCCTGAAATATGCCAGCGAACGGGAGCAGTTCGGAAGACCCATCGGCACATTCCAGGTCAATGCCTTTAAGCTGGCCGACATGGCCACGGAGATTGAGTTGGCAAGGCTATTGCTGTACAAGGCCTGCTGGCTCTGCGAGCAGCACCGCTCCTTTTCGAAGGAATCGGCCATGGCAAAGATGTTCTGCTCTGAGATGTATCACCGGGTGGCCTACCAGGCGGTTCAGCTCCACGGGGGTTACGGATTGATGAAGGAATACGCCGTCGAACGCCACTACCGTAACCAAAAATTGTTAGACATCGGTGAAGGAACCTCTGAGGTTCAGCGGATCGTCATTGCAAGACACATCGGCGTCCCCGGAAGAGCGTTGTAAAATATGAATTCTGAATTTTGAGTGATGAATTGAGAACTTAAAGATTGTCAATTTAAATTCAAAACTCTAAACTCTACACTCATAACTCTCTTTTTATTGTTTGCTTCTTCTATCCAATTCTGATAGGTTATTAAAACGATGAGCCTTGCCAGACAAATATTAAACGGCGATATACGGGCGGCATCCCGGTTGATGAGGGATATTGACGACCGGATCCCTTCAGCGATGGATGCCCTCAAGGAACTCTATCCCAAAACAGGAAATGCCTACATCATCGGGATCACCGGCCCTCCGGGTTCCGGTAAATCAACGCTTGTTGATAAGATGGTCGATTTCTTCCGCAAGGAAGGAAAAACGGTGGGAATCGTAGCGGTCGATCCCACCAGTCCCTTTACCGGCGGAGCGATCCTCGGAGATCGGATCCGGATGCAGCGCCACGCTACGGATGAAGGGGTCTTCATCCGCTCTCTGGCCACACGGGGGTGTCTGGGAGGGCTCTCCCGATCTACCCAGGATATCGTCAATGTGATGGATGCCATGGGGAAAGACATCATCCTGGTCGAGACCGTAGGCGTAGGTCAGGATGAAGTAGAAATTGTGAATACGGCCCATACCTCTATTGTTGTCCTGATCCCGGGATTAGGAGATGACATCCAGGCAATCAAGGCAGGCATCATAGAAATTGGGGACCTCTTCGTCATCAATAAATGTGACCGCGAGGGAACGGAGAAAGTGGAACGGGATCTTCGAATGGTCCTGGAAATGGGCCGAAAGAGAGAGGATGGCTGGGAGCCCGCCATCTTTAAGACCGAAGCCATCCAGGGAAAAGGGATATTTGAGTTGGTCTATGGAATTTACCGCCATAAGCAGGCGATGGAGCAAGGTCAGGCTCTGCAGAAGAAACTTAGAGAAAGGGCAAAGGCCACTTTCCTCGAAGTCCTTGAATCAGAAGTGATGTCCCGTTTTATCCAGAAGATCGAGAAAGACGGAGGATGGGAAACCATACTGGAGGGTCTGACGAAACGCGAGACCGATCCCTATTCCCTGGCAGAAAAAATGATGATAGAGGAGTTGAAATCTCATTAAACTCAAAATTTGAATATCGGGCGAAGCGTCCGTTTCGGACCAATCCGAAATGGTTCGACTTTGCTCACCATCCTGAGCTTGTCGAAGGACAAATTCGAATTTTCAAAACCCGAATGTCTTTAAACTTCATCTTATTTAGAACATTTGAAATTTAATCATTAGGGATTGTTTCGAATTTCGGATTTCGTGCTTCGGATTTATTCTTAATGAGGGGAGATCCATCCATGAGATCGATCGATGATATACGGAAGGGGTTGGAGAAAAGAAGAGCGGAAGCCCTTCTGGGCGGGGGACAGGAAAGAATCGATAAGCAACACAAAGACAAAAAACTGACTGCCCGTGAGCGTATTGATCTTCTTCTCGATCCTGGATCGTTCGTTGAACTGGACCGTTTCGTCACCCATCGCTGCCATGATTTCGGGATGGAGAGCAAGAAGTTCTGGGGGGATGGGGTCGTCACGGGCTACGGAAAAGTGAACGGACGCCTGGTCTATCTCTTCTCTCAGGACTTCACTGTTTTTGGAGGTGCCCTCGGGATGGCGTTTGCGGAGAAAATCTGCAAGGTAATGGATCTCGCCATGAAGACCGGAGCGCCTTTCATCGGGCTCAATGATTCTGGCGGTGCGCGTATTCAGGAAGGTGTGGAAAGCCTCGCGGGTTACGCATACATCTTCTTGAGAAATGTCCTCGCCTCTGGAGTCATCCCACAAATCTCTGCCATTATGGGCCCCTGCGCAGGCGGAGCCGTCTATTCTCCTGCCATGACCGACTTCATCCTGATGACACAAAAAACGAGCTACCTCCATATCACCGGTCCAGATGTCATCCGGGCCGCCCTCGGCAAGACAGAAACTCCTGATGGAAAGCCCATCACCTCTGAACTGCTGGGCGGTTCCAAAGTCCATATGGAAAAGAGTGGAGTGGCCCACTTTGCCGGAGAGAATGATGAGGAAACCATTCACCTGATCAAAGAGCTCCTCAGCTTTTTCCCCCAAAATAACCGGGGAAAACCTCCCGTCATCCCCTGCATCGACGATCCCAATAGGATGGATGAAGCTTTAAAAAAAGTCGTCCCTGAAGATTCAAAAAAAGCCTACGACATGAAGAAGATCATCCTTGGCGTGGTCGACTATGGACATTTTCTCGAAGTCCAGAAGGATTGGGCCAAGAATATTGTTGTCGGCTTCGCCCGCTTCAATGGAATGCCTGTGGGGATTATTGCCAATCAACCCAACTGGTTGGCCGGATCACTCGATCCTGACTCTTCCGTGAAAGCTGGCCGGTTCGTCCGCTTTTGTGATTGTTTCAACATACCGCTGATCACCTTTGTCGATGTTCCCGGGTTCCTTCCGGGGATCGATATGGAATCAAGAGGGATTATCCGACATGGAGCCAAGCTCCTCTATGCTTTCTGCGAAGCCACCGTTCCCAAGATTACGATCATCACCCGCAAGGGCTATGGCGGAGCTTACGATGTGATGTCCTCGAAGCACATCCGGGGAGATATCAATTACTGTTATCCCACAGCTGAGATTGCTGTTATGGGCGCCGAGGGAGCCGTCAACATCATCTTCCGTAACGAGATCAAAGAGGCAGAAGACCCAAAAGAAACTCGTGAGCAGTTGGTTTCGGAATATCAGATGAAATTTGCGAGCCCATATAAAGCCGCAGAACTGGGATACGTTGATGAAATCATCGAACCGGAGGAGACCCGTCCCAAAATCATTCAGGCTCTCGATATCTTAAAGACCAAAGTTGATACCAACCCCTGGCGAAAACACGGAAATATACCACTGTAAAGCGGAAATCCGAAGCACGAAATACGAATTTCGAAACAAATTCAAATGTTCAAAACTTATAATCCAAAAAGCAGAATTAAAACGTTTTGAAAATTCGGTCATTCGGATTTGTTTCGAGTTTCGATATTCGGATTTCGGATTTATGAGGTGATTTATGTCTAAAAACATTCGTGAAGAGATGGAGAGATGGGAAAAGTCAATCCTCAATAAAGCGCTCTCCAAATCTCCCGAACGGGAACCTTCCTTCAAGACGACTTCCCATATCGAACTCAAGCGGCTCTTCACCCCTCTCGACCTGGTTGACCTCGATTATTGTGCTAAACTTGGATTCCCCGGAGAATATCCCTTTACCCGTGGAGTTCAACCCACCATGTATCGAGGGCGCCACTGGACCATGCGTCAGTATGCAGGATTCGCCACACCCGAAGAGACGAATAAACGGTACAAGTATCTTTTAGAAAATGGACAGACCGGATTGAGTGTTGCTTTCGATCTCCCCACGCAGATCGGTTATGACTCCGACCATCCTTTGGCTGACGGCGAAGTCGGAAAAGTGGGCGTTGCCATTGATTCCCTGAAGGACGTGGAAATTCTCTTTGATGGCATTCCCCTTGACAAGGTCTCCACTTCCATGACAATCAATGCGACTGCCGCGATTTTGCTGGCGATGTATATCGCCGTTGCAGAAAAACAGGGAGTCAAAAGCGAAATCCTCCAGGGAACCATTCAGAATGACATATTGAAAGAATATGCGGCAAGAGGAACTTATATCTACCCTCCCCTTGAATCGATGCGAATCGTCACCGATATCTTTGCCTTTTGTAAGGACCGTGTCCCCCGGTGGAATACTATCAGCATCAGCGGTTACCACATGCGTGAGGCGGGTTGCACGGCTGTTCAGGAAGTCGCTTTTACACTGGCCGATGGCATTGCCTATGTGGAAGCAGCCATTCGGGCAGGGCTTGATGTGGATTCTTTTGCCTCCAGGCTTGCTTTCTTCTTCTGCTGTCACAACACCTTCATCGAAGAGGTCGCTAAATTCAGAGCGGCAAGAAGACTGTGGGCAAAAATCATGAAGGAACGATTTAATGCAAAAAGAGAAGATTCGTGCATGCTGCGGTTCCACACCCAGACGGCGGGCTGTTCGCTTACTGCCCAGCAACCTGACAACAATGTCGTAAGAGTAGCCTTTCAGGCTTTGGCGGCCGTGTTGGGCGGAACCCAGTCACTTCACACCAATTCCAGGGATGAAGCCTATGCCCTGCCCACGGAAGATTCAGTCAGGCTTGCCTTGAGGACCCAGCAACTCATAGCCTACGAGAGTGGCGTGGCCGATATGATTGATCCCCTTGGCGGCTCCTATGCTGTTGAAGCTTTGACCGATGAAATCGAAAAAAAGTCGATGCAATATATCGAGAAGATCGAAGCCATGGGCGGCGCTATCAAAGCCATTGAGTCCGGTTTCATGCAGGGAGAGATCGGAGAAAGCGCTTACCAGTATCAAAAAGAGATTGAGACCAAGAAGAGGGTCATTGTCGGATTGAACCAGTTTCAGATTGAAGAAGAACCTCTCAGAAATATCCTCCGCATCAAACCGGAAGTGGAACAATACCAGAAGGAAAAACTGGCAAGGGTAAAAAAAGAAAGGGACCAGGCAAAAGTAAAAGAAACCTTGACTGTTCTCAAGAAGGCAGCCCAGGGGACGGACAATGTCGTTCCCCCTATTGTAGAGGCGGTTAAAGTCTATGCAACCCTGGGTGAAATCTCAGACACCCTAAGAGAAGTGTTTGGGGAATATAGGGAACGATAAATGAATTATCAAATTCCTAGCACCAAATCCCAAATAAATCTCAATTACCCAAATTCGAAAGAGGATTTTTCGGTCATTGGAAATTGAAATTTGGAGCTTATTTGGGATTTGGAATTTGTGATTTGGAATTTAGACGCTATACGCGTTGCGTATGGAGGGTTTATGAGTCGGAAGATCAGAGTGCTTGTTGCAAAGCCAGGATTAGATGGCCATGACAGGGGGGCCAAAGTCATTGCTCGGGCATTGAGAGACGCAGGCATGGAAGTCATCTATACAGGAATACGACAGACCCCTGAACAGATTGCAAATGCGGCCATCCAGGAAGGCGTGGATATCGTGGGTTTGTCAAGCCTCTCGGGTGCCCACAACAATCTCTTCCCAAAGGTGGTTCAGATTCTTATAGAGAAAAAGGCCGAAGATATCCTTGTTTTTGGAGGTGGGATCATTCCAGTCGATGATATCCCGGCATTAAAAAAAGCTGGGATCCGGGAAATCTTTCAACCCGGCGCTTCCACTGAAGATATCATCAAATACATCAAAGAAAACATTAAATTTTAAATTCGAAGCACGAAATTCGAATTTCGAAACAATATCGAATGACCGAAATACAAAACTTGAAAACCTATGACTTAGAGGATCGAACACTTGCATTTGCAAAAAATGTAAGAAATTTCCTTAAGAAATTGCCCAAAACGGCATCGAACATTGAAGATGGAAAACAACTTATCAACGCTTCTGGGTCTGTTGGTGCCAATTACATTGAAGCCAATGAAGCATTAGGTAAGAAGGACTTTATGATGAGAATAAAAATATGTCGTAAGGAGGCCAAAGAGAGCAGATATTGGTTGCGGTTAATAGACACCAGATCTGAAACTGAGATCGAAAGGGAACGAAAATATTTAGAAAATGAAGCGACTGAGCTTATGAATATATTTGGTTCCATTATACGGAAGACTGAGTAACGTTTTGAACATTCGAATTTAGGATTTGTTTCGGATTTCGATATTCGAATTTCGGATTTAAAGGAGTTAGATATGCTCAAAAAAATAAACCATATAGCTATTGCTGTAAACAATCTGGAAGAGGCTGCTAAGTTCTATCAGGAGGTGATGGATCTCACCCTTTCTGGTGTGGAAGTGGTTACTGCCCAAAAAACAAAAGTGGGATTTTTCAAAATCGGGGAATCAAATATTGAGCTGGTCCAGCCCGCGGAACCGGACTCTCCGCTGGTAAAATTCCTGGAGACCAAAGGACAGGGCATTCATCACATCTGTTTCGAGGTGGAGGATGTGGAATCAGAGGTAAAAGCCTATCTTGAGAAAGGTGCCACCCTGATTGACCAGAAACCGAGGCCAGGCGCTCATAATACCAAAGTGGCCTTTATTCATCCGAAATCATCCAGCGGCGTTCTCATTGAGCTCTGCGAACTCCCCAAAGATCACTAAATTTCTCGGATCTCTTCAACTGGAAGGATTGCCTCACCTTTTCCCCCCCATAGCACGGCTTACCATGATGTTACTTGTTGGTGGGATCAGGTTTAAAGTCAGGATCAATCGAAAAATATTCTTTAGGGATTTTGGGCTGCGACAATAAGGAGAGATTGGGAACCGGATACCGGTAGGCCCCCTTTTTTCTCATGAATTCCAACCCACTCATCATGTTTTCAAACTGTGAATACGGGATGGCGAAAGACATCTCATGATCCTGAGCTCCGGCAAACACCCTCTCCCCCGAACCCGGAATCATATAAGTGCATTCCTTGGATTGGATGACTCCAGCTATCCAGGTCGCACATCCCCCACGGCCATGGCTCAGCGATTTGATCCCCGTCCCCTTTCTAAAATTAGCCGCGTGAATCAGGACAAGTATCTGTCCAGGATTTCCGTAAACCATAGCCAGATCCGGCTCAAATTCACAGAGGTTGAGAGGGGATATCCATACTTCCTGGACAGAACTCAATGGCCACCGGGGAAAGGAGGCCTCCATGGTCCTTGCACATTCATCCAGGTCCTGATACGACCCGGCAATCGTACCTTGGAGAAATAGATCAGGTTTAATCTGTCCTAAAAAGATATGAGCAAGAGGGCATGCATGATCTTCCTTCCTGAAGGCAATCGTCCAACCGAAGGTCCTTGAGAGTGTCAATCCCTGACATGCAGCGAGGCGGGTCCCAATATCTTTCAGTGGATATTTTACCTTTTGTGAGATGTTTTCACCTTCTTTAGCCAACTTGATACCCAATGGAAGAGTTGGAAAACGACCATACTTATTCAATGCCTCAAAAAGCCGAACCGTCATCTCTGACATAGGATATCCTTTCTTCGGATTTCTAAATGTTTGTCACCCCTATTATTGAGCTTTGCAAAAGTAATGCAAAGTTTTATCCCCCTTCCGGTCATGGTGAGCTCGTCGAACCATGACCAGCGCACCCTTCGACAGGCTCAGGGTGAACGGCGGATTACAATATCCTGTTCCATTACTTATGCAAAGGTCATTAGAATAGATAACCGAAATACAATATCGGTCCCAATGTTATGGCATTTCTCTTGGGATAAAGCATTAGGTTTCACTCTTTAACAAAGCGAAAACAATCGTCTCGGAAACAGCATTGGAATTGGTCACAATATTCGTTTGCCGTCCCAAAGCAATCAAAATTGCCTTCAGCCTTTTGCACCCTCCGGATCAACTCCTCCTTTTTTAATCCAAAAGTGCTTTTGATCCCGAGAGCCTTTGCCTTTGCCCGGACCTCTTGGATTTTCATCTTTTTCCCCCTGTAATTAGATTGTTTTCCGATTCCGGTCGTTTGTCAAGAATATTCTTTGAGATTTCTGAAAAATTTCAGAAATCTCTGATTACAACAATTATGGCCGATTACATCGATTAGAACCGCATTGATGAATAGAGAATAATCTGTGGAATCATTTTTTCAAAATCTGTGTAATCATCAACTCAATTCTGTTATAATTGGCCGGAAATGGTCCTTGAAAGAAAAATCGCCTTCATCAATTTAAGCAACTCCTCGATCAAAATCAAACCAACTCCCTTAGGTCTCCGCAAAAAATTCCTGGGTGGAAGAGGGATCAATATGTATCTCCTTTCCAAGGTCTATTCTCCGGAACTCGATCCCCTCTCCCCGGAAAACCCTCTCATCTTTGGAGCAGGGCTTCTTACCGGCGCCCTCGGCTTTGGCTCCCGAATGAACATCACTGCCAAATCTCCGGAGTCAGGTCATCTCGGAGACTCCAATATGGGTGGGGATTTTGGGGCAGAATTGGTTCAGGCCGGGTTTAGCCATCTGGTGATCACAGGTAGAAGCCGAAAACCGGTCTATCTCATGATCAAAAACAGAGAGATTGAGATTCGGGACGCGACATCAATTTCAGGTTTGGATACCGTTCAAACACAACTGAGGATTCGGGAGAAATTGGGAGATGAAAAGATTCAGGTCGCCTGTATTGGTCTGGCAGGTGAGAATTTAGTCAGATTCGCTTCCATTCGCACCGGCATAAAAAACTCTGCTGGAAGAACCGGCATGGGAGCGGTCATGGGTTCTAAGAATCTTAAAGCCGTGGCCGTGAGAGGAACCCTGGGAATCACGATCTCTTATCCGAAACATTATCTCAAGTATTACCTCAGGCAGTTGAAGGGACTGATGGATTCAAAGTGGGTTCAAGCCCTGGGAAGATATGGGACCCCTCTTCTCTTTCAATATGCCAATGCTATGGGTTTTTTAAGTATCCGTAACAATCAATTTACAACGATCGGTGACCAGGGGTATGCTCTGGAGGCGGAGGCATTGGAACCCTACTCTTCTGGAATGCTCTCCTGTTTTGGTTGCCCTGCCCATTGCCGTCATCGCTATTCCCTCGCAGAAGGCCAATATAGCGGGACCAAAGGCGAAGGGCCTGAATACGCCTCCATCGGCTCTATGGGAACGAAATTGGGAAACCTTGATTTAGAAAATATTATCTATGCGACCGAGCTATGCAACCGCTATGGCATTGACACCATTTCCACGGGTTCCTACATTGCATGGGCTATGGAACTGTATCAAAGGAGAATCCTCGACAAAAAACAGACCGGGATGTCACTCGACTGGGGAGATGGGGAATCCATTCTTCAACTTCTTCATCAGATTGCACAGAGAAAGGGATTTGGAAACATTCTGGCAGAAGGCCCTTTCGCAAACGAAAAGTTCGGAAAAGGTTCGGAAGATTATCTCCTTAGTATTAAAAATTTCCCTATAGAGATGACCGACGAACGATTGCCAAAAAGTTTTGCTCTGGGAATGGCTACCTCCACGCGGGGCGCTTGCCACATGAGAAGTCGCCCTTCAATAGACGTTCTGGGCCTTCCAGAAGAAGTATTGAAAAAGATCTATGGTGGTCCGGTCAGCAGTCATTTCTCTTCTTATTCTGGCAAAGGGCGAATGGTCTGGTGGCATGAACTCCTCAATGCCGTGTCAGACTCCCTTGGTTTCTGCCGTTTCCTCACGGTTTTCTCAAGCCCCCGCGCTCCAGGATATAAAGAATTCGTCAATTTCATTTCCCTCTCCACAGGTATTAAATTTACACCAAAAGAATTGCAGACGATTGGCGAGAGGATTTACACCTTAGAAAGAATGATGCTCGTCAAGGATGGAATGTCCCGGAAAGACGATACTCTCCCCAGAAGGTATTTTGACGAACCTATACCGGAAGGACCGGCCAAGGGTGAAGTGATCTCAAGGGAAGAATTTGATGGGATGCTCAAGGAGTATTATCGTCTCCATGGATGGAATGAGAATGGGGTACCTAAGAAAGAAACGTTAAAAAGGCTTGGGATCGATGCAAAGGGTTGATATAAATGGTATGATAATTACCAAATTCCAAGCGCCAACAGTCAAATAAGGTTCTTCCGTCTTTTTTGAGCGCTTTCACCCTCTTAACCCCTCCACACCTCCCCTTAATGTAAGGGGAGGCTGGGTGGGGTTATTATCGGGGGGTAGCTTTATGTTAAGGGAAGATTACCCATCGCTGATATTAAACAATTCCATCAGGTCACAAACGATGAGGATTAAAGTTGATTTAAAAAAATGTAGTGGGTGTCATCTCTGTGAGATGGTCTGTTCTCTTTTCCACTTAGGGATGATCCATACAGAAAAATCAGCGATTCGTATCCAAAAGGACGATCTCGGTACGAGCTTCAATACCCCCCTTCTCTGCCGCCAGTGTAAGGAGATGAAATGTCTCGATGGGGAGGAAGGGAAACCTGCTCAGGAGAGAAAAAAATTCATCTGGAGTCATCAAAGAGCCAAACAATGCCCTTTTGATGCCCTGACCATTTTCGACGGAAAAACTTATCACTGCGATCTCTGTCTGGGAAATCCCCAATGCATCAGGGTTTGCACGCCAGGAGCGCTCACTCTCTCAAAATGATTCCACTCATCATTCCAAGATCAGAACACCCAATATCCAGATCCATGATCGATGAAGAAGCCCTGAAGGTTCTCTACCGCCTTCACCACCACGGATATTTAGCCTGCCTCGTCGGGGGAAGCGTCCGCGATCTTCTCCTCGGAAAGGTCCCGAAAGATTTCGACATCGCCACCAATGCCCACCCCCATGAGATCCACGACCTTTTTAAAAACAGCCGGATCATCGGGCGCCGTTTCAGGTTGGTCCACATCTTTTTTAAAGGCGGAAAGACCGTAGAGGTCTCTACGTTCAGGAGTCATTCCGAATTTGAGGAGAACCTGACCGAAGACGGTCAGGTTCTCCGAACCGATAGCTTTGGAACTCCTGAGGAAGATGCATTTCGCCGCGACATTACGATCAATGGTCTCCTGTATAACATTGCCGATTTCAGCATCATTGACTATGTGGGCGGGGTGGCCGATTTAGACCAACAGATGATCCGGACCATCGGCGATCCGGATGAAAAATTTAAAGAGGACCCTGTACGGATGATCCGCGTTATTCGACATACCGCACGTACCGGATTCGATATTGAAGAGAAGACCTATCAGGCCATTTTGAGGCACAGGGAAGAGATAAAAAAATGTTCTCCTTCAAGAGTCCGGGACGAATTCCTGAGGGAGTTGAAAGAAGGCGCTGCAGCCCCCTCGTTCCGCATGATGATCGAAACCGGATTGCTCTTCTCGTTCTTTCCGGACCTCCGCAGGGCTCTCGGAGAGAATGCGATTTCCTGCCAAAAGAACCGGCAACTTCTCCTCTCCTTCTTTGCCCTTCTGGATCGCCTGGTAAAAGTAGGCCAACCAATTTCTGAATCGATTCTCCTTGCCTGCTTCGTTTCCGTTTTTATCCGGGGGCTTCCCTTTGAACATCCCTTTCTTGGAAAACGAGAACGGTCTCATTATCGCACACAGACCATCCGGTGGGCGGTCAACCACCTTCTCAATCCTTTTTCATTTCCAAAAGCCCCCAAGGAAGCAGCCATTCAGGTCTTAACCGCTCAATCGAACCTGAAGTTTTCCATCCAGAAGGGAGTGGTCCCAAAACGATTTCGGATGAAGAAATATTTTAAGGAAGCGGTCCTCTTCTTCGGAATTGAAGCAGAGGCAACCGGAAGGAAAGTCCCACCAATGATCCGAAGGGCAGTCCCCTCAAGCTTTTTACCCCGTTAGAAATTTATTTCTAAAAGGAGTAAATATACAGGTTGTCGTTCCATGTGAGCCAGCCGATAAGAAAGTCGAAGATTTTCTAACGGGGTTTACCCTGGTGGCCAAAAGAATTTAGAAGAAGAAGGAGGTTTAATCCGAGGGAACTTTAAAGTCATAGGCCTCACGAAGGGTGGTGCTGATCTCTCCCACAGTAGCCTTTTGACTAACCGTTTCGAGGATCGCCTGAAAACAATTGCTATTGGGATGTTGCTTCACCTGTTGGGAAAGATTTTCGAGAGCTCGCTTAACCTGATCTTTATCTCTCGACTCCCTGTACTTTCTTATATATTGAATTCTTTTTTCCTGCATATCAGAGGCCTGACGAAAGATACTAATTTTCACTTCTTCGTCCTCATCCCGCTCCATATTCACCCCAATCTGTATCTGTTCCCCTGCCTCTAACTGGCGGGCATATTCATACCGCGCCTCATTGATCTCCTTTTCTATCCATTGTGATTTAAAACACTCGAGGAATCCCCCTCTCTTCTCAATCTCCTCCATCAGAGTTAGGGCGCGCCCCTCGATTTCATCCGTCAGTTTTTCGATTGCATAGGCCCCTCCCAGTGGGTCAGCGCTCCGGCAAACTCCAGTTTCGTAAGCGATGACCTGTTGAGTTCGAATCGAGAGGATGTGCGACTCTTCTGTGGGTAAAGCATATGCCTCATCATAGGAGGTAGTATGAATCGATTGACTCCCACCAAGCACAGCAGCCAGCGTCTGAATGGCTGCCCGCACGACATTATTCAATGGCTGCTGGGCAGTAAGTGGCAAAGACGAAGTTTGAATGGCTGTACGGAACCAGCAACTCCTTTCATTTTTAGCATGGAAGGTATTCTTCATCAGATGGGCCCACATCCGGCGCATTGCCCTGAGTTTTGCAATCTCTTCCAGGAAGTCAATATGGGCGCTCGTAAAAAAGGCGATTCGGGGTCCAAACTGGTCAATATCCATCCCTCGTGTTAGAAGATGGCGAATATACTCTGATACCAGAGAAAAAGAGAAGGCGACCTCCTGAGCGGCATTGATCCCGGTCTCTCTCATATTGTAAGCGTTGATGTTGAGGATATTCCATCGAGGGATATGCTTGATGCAATATTCCATCACATCACATGCGATCTTAATGGCTGGGTCCATGGGGAAAAAATGTGTTCCGGATTGGTAGGTCGGGCCTACGAGCTGGCTGATTGCGCAGTTCATGATCGTCCCGATGAGACCTGAGGCCTCCACATTTTGTTTTTTGGCCACAAGAAGGTACATCGCCATAATGATGGCTGAATAGGGAGGATTTACAATCAGAGTCGTGCTTACCTTGTTGAGGGGGATTTCATGAAAAAGGGTCTCCATATCCTCCAGAGTCGCCACTGACGTTCCGACGAGGCCTACATTTCCCTCTGCCAGAGGATGATCAGGATCGAGACCCAACTTGGTCACCACATCAAAATCAATATTGAGCCCTGTCATCCCTTTGCTCAAAAGCAGATGAATTCTCTCGTTACTCTCTTCGGGCGTTCCAAACCCGCTCTGCTGTCTCCTGGTCCATAGCCGGGACCGATACATGTCAGGATGAATTCCCCGGGTAAAAGGGAAAGTTCCAGGATCGGGTGAGTCCCGGAGGGAATCTTCACGCGTATAAAACTCTTTCATCTCAATTCCAGAAAGGGTTTTAAAATGGAGAAGCTTTTCCCCTTTCAAATATCGATCGTATTGAATCTTCTCTGAAGCATTCATTCTTTTCACCTTCGATATTCATTCATGAAATGCCTACCTCGCCATAGCAAGAGCCAAGCACATTTTGGTAATCGGAAAAAATCCGAAATCCGAATATCGAAATCCGAAACAAATCCGAATGTTCAAAACGTTCAAATTTCTCAAACTTTCACTTGTTTGGAACATTTATAAATTTGAACATTTGACATTGTTTCGAAATTCGGATTTCGTGCTTCGAATTCCATGGTTTTCGATTAATGTCTTCCTTCAAACTCTCTCTGATCAAGCACCCGTTTTGCCTTCCCTTCGTACCGAGGCAATGATCCGGGTTGATGTAAAACAACTTTAATGTTCATTCCCAGACGTCCGTAAACTCCCTGTCCTATCTTTTCTTCAATCACCTTTAGCTGACCCTTATCCTGCCAGATGTCAGGCTGGACTTCCGCATGGACAGTAATCTTGTCCAAGCTGTCCTTGGGCCGATCAATTACGATCTGCCAGCCCTCTCCAATCCCTTGCGTTGAATTAATGACATCTTCGACCTGAGATGGAAAAACCAGCGTACTCCTCACCTTCAAGACATCATCCGTTCGGCCTGTAATCCGTTGAATTCTCGGATGGGCTACTCTCCCACAGGAGCATCCATAGCTATTTTTTGAAAAGGCTGATATATCGCGCGTTCGCCAACGTATCAGAGGGGTTGCTTCCCGGGTGAGGGTGGTGACCACCAGTTCTCCCTCCTGGCCCGGCTCAAGCCTCTTTCCTGTGGCTGGATCAATCACCTCGACAAAATAATGATCCGCCAGGATATGGAGTTCGCAGGATTCTCTTGAATAGGCACAGCTGTGGCCAACCGTAGGGCCTCCAAGCTCGGTGATCCCATATCCCTCCTGCCACTCGAATTCTTTTGGCATGAGAGCTTCAACCCGGCGCCGTAAGGCCGGAGCAGCGGGCTCTCCTCCGATGTGACTGGTTCGAAGCTTCCATTCCTTCTTAGGCTCAATGCCGTTTTTCACGGCGACATCAACCAGGTAGCTGACAAAAGAAGGGGTCGTTGTAATAGCTTGGAATCCTATATCCTTTAAATACTGGATGGCAGCCAATGTCCTCCCAGGGCCAGCAGGGAAAATGGTGGCTCCAATGGCCTCAGCTCCTGCATCCATGCCCGGCCCTCCCATGAAAAGACCGTAGCCAGCGCATTGATAGATGAGGTCATTTCGACGAAATCCCATGCCAATAAAAATCCTGCCCATCTGCTCTCGAAGGGTCTCTGTCCAGTCCTTCTTGGTGAACCCTACCAGTGTGGGAACGCCAGTGGTCCCTGACGAGGCAGCGAATCGATGGATCCGATCCAGGGGCACTCCAAGAAGCCCATAGGGATATAAGGCTCTCAGGTCTTTTTTCTCCGTAAACGGAACAATGGCCAGGTCTTCTGTGGTCTGGATATGTTTTGGCTTGATATTGTTTCGATCGAAAAGGTCCCGATAATAGGGAATCTCGCGATAACATCGATCCACCAGGGCGCGAAGTCGTTCATTCTGGATTTCACGGAGTTTCTGGGGAGAGACCGTATCGAATTCGTTAAAGTAGTTGGACATATTCATATCCCCGCTTCTTTCCTCCCATCCTCTCTTCATTAAACCTGTGCTATACTCAGAAAAATGGGAAAAAATGTCATGCTGAACCTTGTGCTAAACTCGTTTCAGTATTGGTTCAGCATCTAATAGAATGATAGTGAACGACTTAAATAAGTAGTCATTGCGAGGAGCAAAGCGACGTGGCAATCTTATGAGATTGCTTCACTTCGTTCGCAATGACACATGATGGACGTCAATTTATTTAAGTCGTTCACTATAGATACTTAAGAGACCTTGAAACGAGTTTAGGGTGACAACATAATATTACGACACAGTTTCTCAACATAGGTCACATACTCATTAGCTCCTTCACCTTATGAATAATCGCATCTCGCATGGTGCCCGGAGTGAAAATGGCTGAAACACCTATGTCTCTCAACACCTTTACGTCGTCCGGAGGAATGACTCCTCCGATGATCAGTTTCTTATCCTCTAAACCATTCTTACGGAGTAACTCTAAAAGCTTCCGGCAATAGAAAAGGTGCTCCCCACCTAAAAAGCTGCACCCGATGAAGTCCGCATTCTCCTGCAGGACCGCTTTGACCATCCCCTCCGGCGTATTATAGAGGCCTAAGTAGATGACTTCAAATCCAGCATCGGCAAGCCATTTTGCTACAATCCTCATGCCATTGTCGTGACCATCGAGACCAATCTTCCCGATCAGCATTCTCTTTTTCTCTTGCATATGGGCTCCTTTATTAATCAGTCCAAAATTGTATAGACACGGAAGTTAAATCTTCCTTTCGTTACCTTTGTCAGAGGGAGGAATGGCCTCTCTTATAACCCCCCTCTATTCCCCCCTTAAATTAAGGGGGGAGGAAGGGGGGTTATGAGTGACTTTCCGAAGAGCATGTCTTTTCAATTATGAACTCCCTTAACTTGTTGGAATTCTAAAATCGTATGCCTCCCGCAAGGCATTGCTCATCTCTCCAGCGGTGACCTTTTGCCCAGCCACCTCAATAAGGATGGGGAGGATATTCTTCTTCTGATTCTCTTTCACCTGTCTGGTCAGATTTTCCAAAGCCCTTCTAACCTGAGCACTATTTCTCGACTTCTTGTATTCTCGGATGGATCGAATCCGCTTCTCCTGCATGTCAGAGGCCTGACGGAAAATATTGATCTTGACCTCTTCTTCTTCATCCCGTTCCATATTGACCCCGATCTGTATCTGTTCCCCTGCTTCGAGTTGCCGGGCATACTCATACCGGGCTTCATTGATCTGATTCTCAATCCATTGAGATTTGAAGCACTCCAAAAAACCACCCTTTTTCTCAATCACGTCCATCAAGCTCAGGACGCGCTCCTCCAGTTCATCCGTCAATTTCTCAATCACGTAAGAGCCTCCCAGAGGATCTGCCGTACGGCAGACCCCTGTTTCATAGGCGATGATCTGCTGGGTTCGAATGGCAAGCACCTGTGCCTCATCTGTTGGAAGCGCATACCCCTCATCATAAGAAGTGGTGTGGACAGACTGACTCCCCCCAAGGACAGTCGCCAGGGTCTGAATCGCAGCCCGCACAATATTATTCAAAGGCTGTTGTGCAGTCAGAGGAAGGGAAGAAGTCTGAACGGCAATCCGGCACATGCAACTCTTCGGATTCTTGGCGCCAAAGGTCTCCTTCATCAGGCGTGCCCATATTCTTCGCATGGCCCTCAGTTTGGCGATCTCCTCTAAAAAGTCTATATGGACGCTCGCAAAAAAAGCTATCCGGGGTGCAAAGCGGTCAATCTCTATTCCCCGTGCCACCATGGAACGGACATACTCTAAGGCAAGGGAAAAAACAAAGGCAACTTCCTGCACAGCGCTCACCCCCGTCTCCCGGATGTTTCGGGAATTAATATTGATGATGTTCCATCGAGGGATATGCTGGAGGCAATATTCCATCAAGTCGCATGCGATCTTGATCGCCGGATCCACCGGGAAGAAGTGTGTCCCGGATTGGTAGGTCGGACCCACGAGCTGAGTGATGGCACAGTTCATCATCGTTCCAATCAGGCTGGAAACATCCACCCCCTGTCTTTTGGCCGTAAGTAGATACATCGCCATATGAATGGCTGAATAAGGAGGATTGACAATCAGGGTAGTGCTGACTTTATCCAGAGGGATCCCTTTAAAAAGGGCCTCCGTGTCCTCAAGGGTAGCCATCGAGGTTCCTACCAATCCTACATCCCCTTCTGCGAGAGGGTGATCCGGATCAAGACCCAACTTGGTGGGAATATCATAGTCGATGTTGAGTCCGGTCATGCCTTTGCTCAGAAGGAAGTGAATGAGGCGATTGCTCTCTTCGGGAGTCCCGAACCCGCTCTGTTGCCTTCGGGTCCAGAGTCGGCCTCGATACATGTCTTTATATACGCCACGGGTAAAGGGGAAAACCCCGGGGTCTGGCGGGTCCTGGGGAGAGTCTTCACGATCATAGAACTCTTTCATCTCAATTCCTGAAAGAGTCCTGAAATGGGGGAGCCTTTCGCCTTTCAGGTAGCGGTCATAATGATTCTGGTCAGAGACTTTCATTTCTGCCTCCTCTGCCTATCTTCTTACCCTTTGAGGATTATTTTTCCAAAGAGTGAAAAAGGACACTAAAATGAAGAAGACATTCATTTGC
>Ga0194126_10000379_pt1 | contig 73557 bp, 60 predicted proteins | sample TA2KigC150mmetaG_FD_148641 | JGI IMG/M metagenome (GOLD analysis project Ga0194126, IMG submission 148641) | Freshwater microbial communities from Lake Tanganyika, Tanzania - TA2015035 Kigoma Deep Cast 150m | ecosystem: Environmental > Aquatic > Freshwater > Lake | place: Tanzania: Lake...
GCAATTGCTTGCGTATGTCGGCTTCGGCGTTGCGGAACATGCCTTGCACCGCCTTGTTCATGTAGATGATGTTGCGACCGTTGTCCGCCATCATGACGTTGGCCGAGACGTTGTCCAGGGCGATCTTTACCCGCAGATTCTCGTCGGCATGGCGCTTGGCTTCCTGAACGTCGAAGCCCAACTTGGTCTGCATGGCCTCCAGTGCTTCCAGAACCCGCCCCACCTCATCGTGGCGGTCGATGGCGATGGCGTTGTCGTAACGCCCTTCGGCAATCTGGTTGAAATAGCCAATGGTGCGTTCCAGCGGCCGGGCGATGGCGCGTATCAACATCCAGGCGAACCAGATGGCGAGGGCGATGCCCAGGCCCATGCCGACCAGACCGACCGTCAGCAGCTTGTGATAGCGCGCCTCGGCCGCCTGGTAGTCGGCCTGGGCCTTGTCCTGCAAGAGCGCGCGCAGAACCTCCATCTTGTCGCGGGCATCGGCGTAGAGCGGATTGACCTTGGTCAGCAGGATCTGGGTGGCGGCCCGATAGCCACCTTCCTTCACCGCCCCCATCGCAGGCTGCAAGCCTTCCTGCACATAGCGCGCGCGCGCCTCGGCGAAGGCGGCGACCGCCGCGGCCGTCTCTTCCGGTAGCGGGATGGCGTTGAACTCCTCCAAGAGCGCGGTGATCTTGTCGCGGTTCGCGGCGATCGTTTCGACGTGACGCTCCACCGGATGGTCGTGCTGGGCGGCGAAGGGGCTGGTGGGGTCGTGCTGTACCGTGAGCGCCACCTGGGTCTGGTTCTCGCTCATCAGGCGCACGACCTGGCCCAGGATGCGGATGGGCTCCAAACGCGACTGATAGAGCGCCTGCATGTCCTTGTTGGTGATGGACACGCCGCCCATGCCGATGGCCGTGCCGACCAGGATCATGGCCACCACCAGGGCCATGATGCCGGCCAGGCGCTGCTTGATGCTCAGCCGGCTCAGCCAGACGCGGATGCCGGTGGCATGCAGTGACTTGACCTTGCCCTCGTTGAGGGCCCGGTACAGGGTCTCGGCCTGGGCGATTTGGTCACGGCCGGGTTTGTATCGCACGGACAGATAGCCGGTGATCTGGCCGCTCTGGCGGATGGGGGTGACGTGCGCCTCCACCCAGTAATGGTCGCCGTTCTTGCAACGGTTCTTCACCAGGCCCACCCAGGGCCGGCCGGCCTGGATGGTGTCCCACAAATCCTTGAAGGCGGCCGCCGGCATGTCGGGATTCCGCACGATGTTCTGTGGGGCGCCCATCAGTTCGTCTCGTGTAAAACCGCTGATGGCGACAAAAGTATCGTTGACGTGGGTGATGACCCCGCGGGTATCGGTGGTGGAAACGATGGTTTCCCCGTCCCGCATCTGGCGCTCGACGCCCGTCACGGGCATGTTCACTCGCATGCTGTATTCCTCGACTTGTCCACAGGCTATGGCCCATCACCGGCAAGGGGGAAATCGCCTCGGGTGATGCCGAGGAGTTATCGGCAAGCGCCGTCGCTTCTTTAACGCCAAAGGCATCTTGGCGGCTCTCCAGGCTCCCCTATCACGCAAGCGCGAGAACAGCCGGGGGGGTGGGAAACGGGCATGGCATGCATGCCCTGGCGTGCAAACAAAGACATGCCCGTTGAGCCTGCGCCCCCCTCCCGGAGCGGCCGGCGACGGACCCTGGAAACTCAGCCGGTCAGCCGGCGCAGGGCTTCCCGGTATTTCTCGGCGGTGCGCGCCACCACCTCGGCGGGCAGTTCCGGACCCGGCGCCTGCTTGTTCCAGCCCGAGGCGGTGAGCCAGTCGCGCACGTACTGCTTGTCGAAGCTGGGCGGGTTCTTGCCCACCTCGTACTGGTCGGCGGGCCAGAAGCGGGAGGAATCGGGGGTCAGCACTTCGTCGATGAGGGTCAGGGTGCCTTGCTCGTCGAGACCGAACTCGAACTTGGTATCGGCGATGATGATGCCCTTGGTCAGGGCGTATTCGGCGGCCGCCTTGTACAGGGCAATGGCGGCGTCGCACACCCGGGCGGCGGTCTCCGCCCCCAGCAGGGCCGCGCATCGGGCGAAGTCGATGTTCTCGTCGTGGGCGCCCACCGCCGCCTTGGTCGACGGCGTGAACAGCGGCTCCGGCAGCTTGTCCGCCTGACGCAGGCCGGCGGGCAGGGGAATGCCGCACACCTTGCCGGTCTGCTGGTAATCCGCCCAGCCCGAACCCACCAGGTAACCGCGCACGATGGCCTCCACCGGCAGGGCCTTGAGCCGTTTCACCACGATGGCGCGGCCGGCCACCTGGTCACGTTCCGCAGGCTGAACCACCGACTCCGGCGCGTCGCCGGTCAACTGGTTGGGCAGGATGTGCGCGAGCTTGCGGAACCAGAAATCCGCCACCGCCGTCAGCACCCGGCCCTTGTCCGGGATGGGTGTCGGCAGCACCACGTCGAAGGCGGACAGTCGGTCACTGGTGACGATCAGCATGCGCTTGTCGTCGATGGCGTAGATGTCGCGCACCTTGCCCTTGTGGATCAGGGGCAGGGACTGGATGGAGGATGCGAACAGGGTGTCGGACATGATGGGCAGGCGGCTGGAGGATGCGGCATTTTAGCGGGTGGCGGGGTGGATTGCCGTATCGGCGGGGGCGCGCCGACGACGCTCCGGCCTGCAATGGCCGCTACTTTCATGGCCTGTTCCCGCGTCGGCCATGCCTCGTGGGCTGCCGGCCGCCGCGACTCAGCCGGCCAGGACGCGGTTCTTGCCGGCGCGCTTGGCCAGGTACATGGCCGCATCCGCGCGCTGATACGCATCCTCCTGGGATTCACCTGTCGCCAGTTGGGCAACCCCGGCGCTGAAGGTGATCAAGACTTTCTCATTGTTGGCGAGGAAGAAATTCCGGGTCAGTTCTCGCTGCAAACGGCTCATGGCCGTCATCGCCTCATCCAGGGGTGTGTCCGGCATGAGAACGACGAATTCCTCCCCCCCATATCGAGCGAGGGAATCCGATAGACGTATGCAGGCGCGCACCACCCCAACCAGATGGACGAGTGCCTCGTCACCGGCGGCGTGCCCCAAACGGTCATTGAGCTGCTTGAAGTTGTCGATATCGAGCAAGGCAAGGGACAGTGATGTGCCTTTTCTCTGCATGGCCGCGATCTCGCGCACCATGACTTCGTCCAGGCCCTTGCGGTTCAGGGTGTTGGTCAAAGGGTCGTGGCGCGCCATCGCGCTGGCGTTGTTGAGCTCCAGATGCAGCTTGGCGATTTCAGATTCCGTCGCCTGCACCTTTTCGCGCAGCGCAGCGAGTTCCTCCCGTGACCTCTCGGTATCCTCGGCCATGGTACGTGTCGCCTGGATCACCTCGCTCAACAGGGGAGCCATGTCTTCCAGCGTCTTCACCTGTTCAAGTTTGCGCGCGCCATCCTCCAGCCGACCATGGAATCGGGTACTCGAATCGTTCATGGCCGCGAGCCGCTCGATGAACGTGCCCAGCATCTCGCGAATTTCCGCCTGGGCCTCGATGGCCCGTTCCTTGGCCGTCGCCTGCTTGTACATCACATCGCGGATGCGACGTTCCACGTCATCCAGGCGACGCAGGCTCAGAGGGGGACTCACCGCTTCGATCAACGCGGCAACCTGACCCTCAAGCCAGGAGTCTTCCATGATCAGTTTGCTGATGTTCTCGATGATGACATGCAGCAACTTCAGCAAGGCGTGCTTGATTTGCCCCTGTTCCTCGGCCGCGAAGGCGAGGCGCCGGCAGAAGAGGTCGAACTCGTCGCGGACCACCTGGATATCCGCCATGGGGTCGCGCAGGGTATGCACTACCCCGCCCATCTGCTCCGCGAAGCCCTCATCTTCGTCGGCCAAAGCGGGACGCATGCTGTCGATGAGGCCGGCGACCTTCGAGAAACAGTCGCGGGCGTAGGCGCTGGCGTCCGCCGCCGCCGGCGGAGCGACCCCGCCGCCCTCGCTGGATTCGGATCCGATCCCCTGTTGGACATACTCCTGCAAGGCGAGCCCGACGCCTTTCCAGCTGTGTTTTCTGATCGCGAGATCGAGCTGGTCCAGCTGTTCCTGCTGGGCGACGTTATGCGCCTTGAGGGCAAGCGCGATCTGCCGCAACTGGTCTTCGGGAAAGCCCTGCATGTGGGGCTTTTCCGCGATCTCGTAGTAACACTCCTGGTAGTTGGCCGGGGTCGGCGACAGCTTGCGCGCCGATAGCAGCTTAAGCGCCTCGCGGGCAATTTCGGAGGGATGTTGGATGGGCTTCATGCAAGCGAGAGTATGCCCCAGGTCCTTGTCATGCTGGCAGATCCAATCGGTGCCCTGCCGCAGGCCTTGTCTCACTCCGATCGAGACCTTCCTGCCCGGCCTTCGTCATGGCGATGGCCTGTCAGCCAGGAACAGCCTGGGGCAGGTGGACTTCGACGCAAAAAAATGGCGGCCTGTGGCCGCCATTTTTTCGTGCATCCGCCAGGTGTTCAGTTGACCTTGGGATCCAGCTCGCCCTTGTCGTAGCGCTTCTGCATGTCTTCCAGGCTGTAGACCTTGGTGATCTTGCTGGCCATGCCGGCGGCGCCGAAGGCTTCGTAGCGGGCGGCGCAGATGCCGCTCATGGCCTTGGTGGCTTCCTTGAGGAACTTGCGCGGGTCGAAGTTCGACTTGTTCTCCGCCAGATGCTTGCGGATGGAACCGGTCGAGGCCATGCGCAGGTCGGTGTCGATGTTGACCTTGCGCACGCCGTTCTTGATGCCTTCGACGATCTCGCTGACGGGCACGCCGTAGGTCTGGCCCATGTCGCCGCCGTAGCTGTTGATGATGGCGAGCCAGTCTTCCGGCACCGAGGAGGAGCCGTGCATGACCAGGTGGACGCTGGGGATGCGCTGGTGGATTTCCTTGACGCGGTCGATGCGCAGCACCTTGCCGGTGGGCTTCTGGGTGAACTTGTAGGCGCCGTGGCTGGTGCCGATGGCGATGGCGAGGGCGTCGACGTGGGTCTTGCTGACGAAGTCGGCGGCTTCGTTGGGGTCGGTCAGCAGGGCGGAGTGGTCCAGCACGCCTTCGGCGCCGTGGCCGTCTTCCTCGCCGGCCTTGCCGGTTTCCAGGGAACCCAGGCAGCCCAGCTCACCTTCCACGGAGACGCCGCAGGCATGCGCCAGTTCCACCACGTGGCGGGTGGTATCCACGTTGTATTCATAGGTGGAGGGGGTCTTGCCGTCGGTGCCCAGGGAGCCGTCCATCATCACCGAGCTGAAGCCGGACTGGATGGAGCGGAAGCAGATGCTGGGGGAGGCGCCGTGGTCCTGGTGCATGCACACCGGGATGTGCGGGTAGGACTCGATCGCAGCGATGATCAGGTGGCGCAGGAAGGGCTCGCCGGCATAGGAGCGGGCGCCGGCGGAACCTTGCAGGATCACCGGGCTGTTGGTCTTGTCGGCGGCCTGCATGATGGCCTGGACCTGTTCCATGTTGTTGACGTTGAAGGCGGGCAGGCCGTAGCCGTTCTCGGCGGCGTGGTCGAGCAGTTGACGCAGGGATATCAGAGCCATCTGGAGTTCTCCTGTAGGGTTGAACGGTTATGTGACTTTACGTTCGCCGATGCGAACGATCTTCATGGTGTTGGTGCCGCCCGAGCGGCCGATCGGCTCGCCGATCGTGAGCAGGATCAGGTCGCCGTTACGGACCGCGCCGCGCCGGCGAAGTTCATCCTGGGCCTCGGCGAGGAGCTGATCGCGGTCGTTGCTGGAAGGTTTGAAGTTGACCGGATAGACGCCGCGGAACAGGGTGACCTTGCGCCGCGTCTCCACCTCGGGGGTGAGCGCGTAGATCGGTACGTGCGTGCTGATGCGGCTCATCCACAGGGCGGTGGAGCCGGACTGGGTCATCGCGGCGATGGCCTTCACGTTGAGGTTCAGCGCCGTGTAGGCCGCCGACTTGGCGATGGCCTCGTCCACCCGCAGGATGCCTTCCTTGCTCTGGAAGTCGTTGAAATCGGGCGTATCCACCTCTTTTTCCGCCTCGATGCAGATGCGGTTCATGGCGGCAATGGTCTCGATGGGGTAGTCGCCCACCGCCGTCTCCGCCGACAGCATCACCGCGTCGGTGCCGTCCAGCACGGCGTTGGCCACGTCGGAAACCTCGGCGCGGGTGGGGATCGGGCTGGAGATCATCGACTCCATCATCTGCGTGGCGGTGATGGCCAGCTTGTTGTGCAGCCGGGCGAGCCGGATCATGCGCTTCTGCAGGGAGGGCACGGCGGCATCGCCGACCTCCACGCCGAGGTCGCCGCGCGCCACCATGATGGCGTCGGCCGCCTTGACGATGGCCTCCAGGCCCTCCACCGCCTCGGCGCGCTCGATCTTGGCGACGATCCAGGACCTGCCGCCGTGCGCCTGCAGGATTTCGCGGGCCTGCTGGATGTCCGCCGCCGAGCGCGGGAAGGACACCGCCAGATAGTCCGCCTTGAGGGCGGCGGCGGTCTTGATGTCCTCGATGTCCTTGTCGGTCAGGGCCGAGGCGGAGAGGCCGCCGCCCTTGCGGTTGATGCCCTTGTTGTTGGAGAGCACGCCGCCCTGCACCACCTTGCAGATGACCTGGGTGCCCTGCACGTCCTCGACCCACATCTCGATGCGGCCGTCGTCGAGCAGCAGGGTGGAACCGCGCGAGACGTCGTAGACCAGATCGACATAGTCGAGGCCGACACGCTCCTGGTCGCCCAGCTCGCATTCCGCGTCGAGGATGAACTTGTCGCCATTGTTCAGGGTGATCTTGCCGTCCTTGAACTTGCCGATGCGGATCTTCGGGCCCTGCAGGTCGACCAGCACACCGACGGCGCGGCCGCGGGTCTTGGCCAGGGAGCGCACGAGGTCGGCGCGCTGCGTATGTTCTTCGGCCGAACCATGGGAAAAGTTCAGGCGGACGACATCGACACCGGCCTCGATCATGCGATCCAGAACCTTGGGATCGGTGCAGGCGGGGCCGAGGGTGGCGACGATCTTTGTTCTACGTAGCATCGTTATTTCCATGTAGGAGCGCCCTCGGGCGCGAACGCATCGAAATCGCGGCCAAGGCCGCTCCTACAGATCAACCGGCCGCCCGCTTTTCCAGGATGTCCACGGCGGGCAGGACCTTGCCCTCCAGGTATTCCAGGAAGGCGCCGCCGGCGGTGGAGATGTAGGACACCTTGTCGTAGATGTCGTACTTCTGGATGGCGGCGATGGTGTCGCCGCCGCCGGCGAGGGTGAAGGCCTTGGTTTCGGCGATGGCCTTCGCAATCGCTTTGGTACCGTCGCCGAACTGGTCGAATTCGAACACGCCGACCGGGCCGTTCCAGACCACGGTGCCGGCTTTCATGATGATGTCCACCAGCTCCTGGGCGCTCTTCGGGCCGATGTCGAAGATCATGTCGTCGTCGGCCACCTGATCGGCGGCCTTGCCGACGGCGGGCTCGTTGGCGTCGAATTGCTTGCCGCAGACCACGTCGACGGCGATGGGGATGGTGGCGCCGCGCGCGGTCATCTTGGTGATCAGTGCCTGGGCGGTGGGGATCAGGTCATGCTCGCACAGGGATTTGCCCACGTTCTTGCCGGTGGCGGCGAGGAAGGTGTTGGCGATGCCGCCGCCGACCACCAACTGGTCGCACTTCTCGGACAGGGCCTCGAGCACGGTCAGCTTGGTGGAGACCTTGGAGCCGCCGACGATGGCGACCATGGGCCGGGCCGGCTTGGCCAGGGCCTTGGCCAGGGCATCCAGTTCCTCGGTGACCAGCATGCCGGCGCAGGCGGTGGGGGCGAACTGGGCGATGCCGTAGGTGGAGGCCTCGGCGCGGTGTGCGGTGCCGAAGGCGTCCATGACGAAGACGTCGCAGAGGGCGGCGTACTTCTTCGCGGTGTCTTCCTTGTTCTTCTTCTCACCGGTGTTGACGCGGCAGTTCTCGAGCAGCACCACTTCGCCCTCGGCGATGTCGAAGCCGCCGTCGACCCAGTCCTTGATCAGGCGCACGGGCTTGCCCAGCTTGGCGGCCATGACGTCGGCCACGGGCTTCAGGGACACCTCCTCCGACCACTCGCCCTCGGTGGGACGGCCCAGGTGCGAGGTGACCATGACCTTCGCGCCCGCCTTCATGGCGAACTCGATGGTGGGCATGGAAGCGGTGATGCGGGCGTCGGAGGTGACCTTGCCTTCCTTGACAGGCACGTTGAGGTCGGCGCGGATGAAGACGCGCTTAGCCCTAAGATCGAGGTCGGTCATGCGGAGGAATTTGGACATTTGGGTTCTCCTTGGAGCGTTAAGCGGTAAGGGTTGGGTGGGCCCAGGCCTTACGGCTCACAGGGGGCGAGTGGCAAGTGGCAAGTCGCGAGTGGCAAAACCGCGCCACTTGCCGCTTGCCACTCACTACTTGCCGATTACTTCGCCACGTGCTCGACCAGACGCAGCATGTTGCAGGTGTAGCCGTACTCGTTGTCGTACCAGGCGACGACCTTGACGAAGGTGCCGTCCAGGGCGATGCCGGCTTCGGCGTCGAAGGTGGAAGGCGCGGAGTTGCCGACGAAGTCGGTGGAGACCACCTTCTCGTCGGTGTAGCCCAGCACGCCCTTCATGGCGCCTTCGGAGGCGGCCTTCATGGCCTTGCAGATGTCGGCGTAGGCGGCTTCCTTGTTCAGCTCGACGGTCAGGTCAACCACGGAGACGTCGGAGGTGGGCACGCGGAAGGCCATGCCGGTGAGCTTCTTGTTCAGCTCGGGCAGGACCACGCCGACGGCCTTGGCGGCGCCGGTGGAGGACGGGATGATGTTTTCCAGGATGCCGCGACCGCCGCGCCAATCCTTCTTGGAGGGGCCGTCCACGGTCTTCTGGGTGGCGGTGGCGGCATGCACGGTGGTCATCAGGCCGCGCTTGATGCCCCAGTTGTCATGCAGCACCTTGGCCACGGGAGCCAGGCAGTTGGTGGTGCAGGAAGCGGCGGAGACGATGGCCTGGCCGGCGTAGGTGGCGTGGTTGACGCCGTACACGAACATCGGCGTGGAATCCTTGGCGGGGGCGGACTGCACCACCTTCTTGGCGCCGGCGGTGATGTGGGCCTGGCAGGATTCGGTGGTCAGGAAGAAGCCGGTGCAGTCGATGACGATGTCGGCGCCCACTTCGTTCCACTTCAGGGCGGCGGGGTCCTTCTCGGCGGTCAGGCGGATCTTCTTGCCGTTGACCACCATGTTGCTGCCGTCGAGGCCGATGTCACCGTTGAAGCGGCCGTGCACGGAGTCGTACTTCAGCATGTAGCAGAGGTAGTCGGGGTCCAGCAGGTCGTTGATGGCGACCACTTCCAGATTGGGGAAATCCTTGGCGATGGCGCGGAAAACCATGCGGCCGATGCGGCCGAAACCATTGATACCAACTTTGATAGCCATGTGTGTGCTCCTTGGGTATGAAAACGAAGCTTGTAGCTTGTGGCTAGTAGCTTGTAGCTGGAAATATGCGCGCCGAAGGCGCGGAAACATTCAGCTACGAGCTACCCGCTACGAGCTACCCGCTAATTACAAAATGCCCTTGACCGTAGCGACGACGTTCTCCACGGTGAATCCGAACTCCTTGAACAGCTGCGGCGCGGGGGCGGACTCGCCGAAGCGGTCGAGGCCGATGACGGCGCCGCGCAGGCCGACGTACTTCCACCAGGCGTCGGTGACGCCGGCCTCGATGGAGACCTTGTGCACGGTGGGCAGCAGGACGCTGTCCTTGTAGGCCTTGTCCTGCTTGTCGAAGGTGTTGGTGCAGGGCATGGACACCACGCGGGCCTTGATGCCATCGGCCTTCAGGGCCTCCTGGGCCTTCATGGCCAGTTCCACCTCGGAGCCGGTGGCGATCAGCACCACCTTGGCCTCACCCTCGCAGTCGGACAGCACGTAGCCGCCCTTGCGGATGTCGGCGATCTGGGCTTCGGAACGGGCCACGAAGGGCAGGTTCTGGCGGCTCAGGATCAGGCTGGTGGGGCCGTCCTTCTTCTCCACGCCGGCGGCCCAGGCCACCAGGGTCTCGGTGGTGTCGCAGGGACGCCAGACCGACATGTTGGGGATCATGCGCAGGGTGGCGGTCTGCTCGACCGGCTGGTGGGTCGGGCCGTCCTCGCCCAGACCGATGGAGTCGTGCGTGAACACGTAGACCACGCGCTGCTTCATCAGGGCCGACATGCGCAGGGCGTTGCGGGCATATTCCGAGAACATCAGGAAGGTGCCGCCGAAGGGGAACAGGCCGCCGTGCAGGGCCATGCCGTTCATGATGTGGCTCATGCCGAACTCGCGCACGCCGTAGGAGATGTAGTTGGCCTTCTCGTGGCGGTGGATCGGCTGGCAGTTGGGCCAGTTGGTCAGGTTGGAGCCGGTCAGGTCGGCGGAACCGCCGACGCGCTCGGGCAGGGTGGAGACCAGGCGCTCGATGGCGAGTTGGGACGCCTTGCGGGTGGCCACGGTCTCGGCCTTGTCCAGGGTGGTCTTCATGGCGGCGGCGACACGGTCGGACCAGTCGGCCGGCAGGTCGCCGTTCATGCGGCGGGTGAATTCGGCCGCTTCAGCGGGGAACTGGGCGGCGTACTCGGCGAACTTGTTGTTCCACAGCTTTTCCAGACCTTCGCCCTTGGTCTTGGCGTTCCAGCCCTCGTACACGTCGGCGGGAATCTCGAAGGGAGGATGCGGCCAGCCGATGGTCTCGCGGGCGGCGGCGATTTCCTTGTCGCCCAGGGGAGCGCCGTGGCAGTCATGGCCGCCCTGCTTGTTGGGCGAGCCCTTGCCGATGATGGTCTTGGCCTGGATCAGGGTGGGTTTGTCGGCAGACTGCTTGGCCTGCTGCACGGCGGCTTCCAGGGCGGCGAAGTCATGGCCGTCGACGTTGCGGATCACGTTCCAGCCATAGGCCGCGAAGCGACCGCAGACGTCCTCGGTGAACCAGCCCTCGGTGTGGCCGTCGATGGAGATGCCGTTGTCGTCCCAGAACGCCACCAGCTTGTTCAGCTTCCAGGTGGCGGCCAGTGCGCAGGCCTCGTGCGAGATGCCTTCCATCATGCAGCCGTCGCCCAGGAACACGTAGGTGTGGTGGTTGACGATGTCATGGCCGGGCTTGTTGAACTCGGCGGCCAGCAGTTTCTCGGCGAGGGCCATGCCGACGGCGTTGGTGATGCCCTGGCCGAGCGGGCCGGTGGTGGTCTCGACGCCGGCGGTGTAACCATATTCGGGGTGGCCGGGGGTGCGCGAGTGCAGCTGACGGAACTGCTTGATGTCGTCGATGGTGACGTCGTAGCCGGTCAGGTGCAGCAGGGAATAGATCAGCATGGAGCCGTGGCCGTTCGACAGCACGAAGCGGTCGCGGTCCGGCCACTTGGGATTGGCCGGGTTGTGACGCAGGTGGTGGTTCCACAGCACTTCGGAGATTTCCGCCATGCCCATGGGGGCGCCAGGGTGGCCGGATTTGGCCTTTTCGACTGCATCCATCGCCAGGGCGCGGATCGCGTTCGCGAGGTCGGTGCGGGTTGCCATGTCTTTGTTTCCTTGGAGAAAAAAACGAAATCTTGGCCCGAGGGGGCGGAAAGCTTGGATTATGTCGTACCGCGCGAGCCACCGGCAAGCTGACGCGGGACTGACAAACGCCTGCCAAGGCCCGTGAAATCAGGGAAGAAGCCTTGTATTCCGCGGCTTCTCGGGACTTCCAGAGGGTTCCGGTGAAAAAATTAAAATATTTTTATATTCGGCCATCCGGTTCTTATGGAGTCCGCTGTTGGTGCGGCGCACAAGCCGATTGAGGCCCTCTTTCCGTATTCCCCGACGGCGTTCCACCCGTTCAGCCGCTGCTCTCAAGTCGTTCCCCGGACCGCCCCAAGAACGACTTGGCCCCGAGCGGAGTCGTTGGCGGCTTTGCCGTCTTACGAATCCGGCCTGCCCCTTGCGGGTACTCGGGGGGCGGCTCGGGCACTTTATCCGAGCCGGGGGCTCAGATCACACCCCCACCCAGGCGCGCCACTGGCTCAGCAGCTCCGGCGTCAGGGCGGCCAGCACGGAACGGTTCCATGGGTCCACGACACGGAAATCGCCGCCGTCCAGGGCGCAGACGGCGCCCCCCGCCTCCCGCAGGATCAGGCAACCCGCCGCGTAATCCCACAACTTCTGGCCGCCGTGCAGATAGACGTGCAGGCGGCCGGCGGCCAGGTAGCACCAGTCCAGGGTGCTGGCGCCGAGGTTGCGCTGGGAACTGAAGGGATGTTCGAAGGCCAGGCGGCCGGCCAGCTCGCGGTCGATGCGCTTGAGCTCGATGCCGGCCATGCAGCGGCGCAGTTCGGTGGGCGCGGTCTTGATGGGCAGGCGCTCGCCGTCGAGGAAGGCGCCCTGCCCCTCGATGGCATAAAAGGCTTCGTCCGCCGCCGGATCGTAGACCACGCCGAGGACGCTCCTGCGGTCCCGGATGAGGGCCACGGAAATGGCGAAATAGGGCAGGCCGTTGACGAAATTGCTGGTGCCGTCGATCGGGTCCACACACCAGAAGGCCTCCTCGCCCAGGTCCCAGACCGCGCGCTGTTCCGCCTCGGTCATCTCCTCGCCCAGCACGGGGTAGGCGGCGATGGCCTGGAGGCGGCGGCACAAGGCGTTCTGCGCGGCGACGTCGGCCTCGGTGAGCAGGCTGCCGTCGACCTTGCGCTGGTGCGCCACCTTCAGGTAGCGCGGCATGACCTCTTCCCGCCCGACGTCCCGGCAGGCGGCGATGACCTGGTCGAGGATGGTGCGCATGTGCAGCGGGTAGCTTGTAGCGGGTAGCTTGTAGCTCGGTTTCCGCGCCTGCGGCGCGCTGAAACAAGCGACTCGCCACTCGCTACTCACCACTCCACTTGATTGAACAGCCCATGCTGGGAATCTGCTCGGCCGGACCGCGCTGGGTCTCGGCGACCTGCCGCATGGCCTCGAACAGGTCGCGGCGCACGCCCTCGGGGGCGGCCTCTTTGCGCGACTCGTCGAGACGGCCGCGGTACTGCAACTCCAGATCGCGGTTGAAGCCGAAGAAATCCGGCGTGCACACCGCGCCGTAGGCCTTGGCGACGTCCTGGCTCGCGTCCAGCACGTAGGGCATGGGGAAGCCCAGGCGGGCAGCCACTTCCCGCATGTTGTCGAAGCTGTCCTCGGGATACTCGGTGGCATCGTTGGCCATGATGGCGACGGCGCCGATGCCCAGGGCCTTGAGTTCCCTGACGTCGCGGACGATGCGATCGATGACCGCCTTCACGTAGGGGCAGTGATTGCAGATGAACATCACCAGCAGGCCGTTCGGGCCGGCCACGTCCTTCAGGCTGTAGGTCTTGCCATCGACGCCGGGCAGGGCGAAATCCAACGCCTTCCAGCCGAAATCGCAGACCGGGGTTTCCATGCGCACCATCGTGTCTCTCCCGACGAAATCAATGCGTTAAAGTTTATCATCCGGACCGAGGACTCCCCCCATGCCCCGCTTCTTTTGCGACCTGCCCCTGGCCCCCGGCCGCCTCGTCGAACTGCCGGCCGAAACGGCCCGGCACGCGACCGGCGCCCTGCGCCTGCGCGAGGGCGACGCGCTCACCCTGTTCAACGGCGCCGGCGGCGAATACCCCGGCACCCTGGAGTTGCGCGGCAGGCTGGCCTTCGCACGGATCGCCGGGCACGACGCGACGGAGCGGGAGTCCCCCCTGCGCATCGTCCTCGCCCAGGGCATCTCCGCCGGCGAGCGCATGGACCTGACCCTGCAGAAGGCCGTGGAACTGGGAGTCAGCGCCATCCAGCCACTGATGATGCGGCGCAGCGTGGTGCGGCTCGATGCCGAGAAGGCCGCACGGCGCCTGAAGCACTGGCGCGGCATCGTCGTCGCCGCCTGCGAACAGTGCGGCCGCAACCAGCCGCCGGCGCTGGCGGAGATCCGCGACGGCCTGCAATGGCTGGGCACCGAGGCCGCATGCAAGGGGTCGCACCGCTATCTGCTGGATCCGGAAGGGGCGCGGGGCCTGGGTGGCAGCCCCGTCCCGGACGGTCCCGTCCTCTTGCTCGCCGGGCCGGAAGGCGGCTTCGACCCGGTCGAACGGCAGGCCGCCCTGCGCGCCGGCTTCCAGCCGCTGCGCCTGGGTCCGCGCATCCTGCGCACCGAAACCGCGGCCCTGGCGGCGCTGGCCGCCATGCAGGCCGTCTGGGGAGATTTCCGATGACACCGACGATTCAAGTTTTTCCCCGGCGCGCCGTAACCCGCGCCAATCAAGCAAGTAAAACGGAGGGCTAGGGCCATGGCGAAATCGGGGGAACACAACGCCGCCGCCTACGTGGACTGGTTCCGCGCGGCAGCACCCTACATCCACGCCTTCCGCGGCAAGACCTTCGTGCTGGCCTTCGGCGGCGACGCCATGCTGCGCGAGGACTTCGTCGATCTGGTCTACGACATCAATCTGCTCAACGCCCTCGGCGTGCGCCTGGTCCTGGTGCACGGCGTGCGTCCGCAGGTGGAGGAACGCCTGGCCGGCGAAGCCCAGTACGTGCGTGGCCGCAGGGTCACCGACGCCGAATCCCTGGAACACGTGAAGGACGCCGTGGGCTCGGTGCGGGTGGACATTGAAAGCCTGCTCTCCGTGGGCCTGCCCAACACCCCCATGGCCGGTGCCGACATCCGCGTCGCCTCCGGCAACTACGTCACCGCCCAGCCCGCTGGCGTCGTCGACGGCGTCGATCTGCTGTTCACCGGCGAGGTGCGCAAGATCGCCGTAGCCGCGATCCGCGACCGTCTTGACGGTGGCGAGATCGTGCTGCTCTCGCCGATCGGCTATTCCGCCACCGGCGAGGTCTTCAACCTGACCCTGGAGGAGGTGGCGACGCACGCCGCCATCGACCTGGGGGCGGACAAGCTGATCTTCATCCTGGACCACGGCGACGACGCGGCCGACAAGCCCATCAGCCGGCTCACCGCCAGCCAGGCGCAACGGCTGCTGAAGGAACTGCCGGACGGCGACATGAAGCTGTACCTGCCGCACGCCATCCAGGCCTGCAAAAAAGGGGTGGCCAAGGTCCATCTGGTCAACGCCGAGGTCGACGGCGCGCTGCTGCTGGAGCTGTTCACGCACGAGGGCGTGGGAACCATGGTCACCCGCCAGTCGGTGGAGAACCTGCGCCCGGCCGGCATCGACGATGTCGGCGGCATCCTCTCGGTCATCGAGCCGCTGGAACACGACGGCGTCCTGGTGCGCCGCTCGCGCGAGCGTCTGGAACAGGAAATCGGCCAGTTTTTCGTCGATGAGCTGGACGGCCTCATCGTCGGCTGTGTCGCCCTCTACCCCTTCCCCGAAGCTGGCGCCGCCGAGATGGCCTGCCTGGCGGTGGCCCCCGAGTTCCGCCGCGGCGGTCGCGGCGACGCGCTGCTCGCGGCGGTCGAGGAGGCGGCGCGGGCGCAGGGGCTCGCCCGCCTGTTCGTGCTCACCACGCGCACCACCCACTGGTTCATCGAGCGCGGCTTCGTCGCGGCCGGTCCCGACGATCTGCCGGCACCGCGCAAGGCCATGTACAACTGGCAGCGGCGTTCCAAGGTGCTGGTGAAAAGCCTGGGGGTGGCCTGAATGGGCCTGGCGCGCGCCGCGCTCGCCCTCTTCCTGGCGGCGCTGCCGGGCCTGGCCCTGGCCTTCACCATCGGCGTCCTGCCGATCCACAGTTCACGCGTGCTGGTGGAACGCTACGAGCTGCTACGCGCCTACCTACAACGTCATCTGAAACAACCGGTGCGCATCGAGAGCGCGGCGGATTTTGCCCGCTTCCATGCCCGCAGCCTGCGCGGCGACTTCGACCTCACCATCACCGCCGCCCATTTCGCGCGTCTCGCCCAGAAGGAAGCGGGTCTGCAACCCCTGGTGCAGTTCATGCCCGACCATGACGCCCTGCTCATCCACCACGCCGAGCGCCCCCTGGCAGTATCTGGCGACCTGCGCGGCGGGCAGTTGGCGGTCATCGACCGCCTCGCGATCACGGTCACCGCCACCCTCAGCCACCTGCGCGAGCAGGGCCTGGAAGAGGGACGCGATTTCATCGCCAACGAACACCGCACTCATGCCAGCGTGGCACACGCACTCGCTTCCGGCGTCGCCCGCGCGGCGGTGACCACCAGCCAGGGACTGCTGCAGATTCCCGAGGATCTGCGCGGCAAGCTGCTGGTGCTCAAGCACATCGCCGACATTCCCGCCTTCGTGTTCCTCGCCAAGGCCGATCTGGGCAAGCCCGAAGCCGAGCGTCTGCGTGACCTGCTACTGGCGTTCCCGCGCCAGGAAGAGGGCAAGAATTTCCTCGCTCAGACCGGTTACAGCGGACTGCACCCGGCCGGCGAGAAAGCGATGAAGCGCGCCGATGCCTATCTGAAAGACACCCGGAAAGCGCTCAAGCCTTGAATGCGCCCGCGTTTACTCACGACCGCCCACGCTTCCCGCTTTGGATCAAGCTGACCCTGGCCGGCGTCCTGGTCGAGGCTGTCATGCTGGCGGTGCTGGTGGCCAGCAATGCCCGGCTCACCGAACAGGAACTCAGCGAAAAGGCCTACCAGCGCATCAGCAGCACCGTGCCCCTGCTCAACGCGGCACTGGCCGGCCCCCTCATGCAGCGGGACTACAGCGCCCTGCAGGAAATCCTAGACGAAGCGCGGCGGGACGACAGTTACGCCTATCTCCTGCTGCTGGACGTGGACGGGCGCCGCGTCGCGCAGACCGGCCTGGATATCGATACGCCGCTGCCGGAACTCGACCAGGAGATCTCCACGCGCAATCACGACCTCGTGTACGACACCGAGATCGCCATCAATCTCTCGGGCAGGATATACGGCCACCTGCGCTTCGGCATCCCCACCGAATTCCTCATCCAGGCGCGCGAGCGGGTGCTGCGCCAGGGCACCTACATCGGCGTCGCCGCACTGGCCCTGACCCTGGTCACCCTGGCCCTGATCGGCTACCTGCTGACGCGCCGCCTGAAGCAGCTCACCCTGGCCAGCCAGGCCATCGCCGACGACAACTTCGACGCCCTGCTGCCCGCGCACGGGCGCGACGAGGTGGGCCAGCTCACCACCGCCTTCCGGCAGATGTCCGAGCAGCTCAAGGCGCGGCTGTCCGAGCTCAGGCAGAGCGAGCAACGCTTCTTCGCCATCGCCCATTACACCTACGACCTGGAACTGTGGATCGAGCCCTCCGGGCGCACCATCTGGGTCAACCCATCGGTGCAACGCATGACCGGTTACACGCCCGAGGAGTGCCTGGCCATGCCGGGATTCCCCCTCTGCCTGATCGACCCGCAAGCTCAGGAGGAAGCCGGCCAGCGCTTCCGCCGAGCCCTGGGCGGCGACTCGGGAGAGGGGTATCAGTTCCGCATGCTGCGCAAGTCCGGCAACAGCTTCTGGGCGGCGGTGAACTGGCTTCCCATCTATGACCGTGAAGGCCAGTCCCTCGGCATCCGCGCCAGCATCCGCGACATTTCCGAACTGAAGGACTCGGAGGAACGCGCCCTGGAGTACCTCGCCGGCACCGAGGCCGAGCGCGCGCGCCTCAAGGCCCTGCTGTCGGCGATGAACCTGGGCATCCTGTTCATCGGCGCCGACGGGCGGGTGATCTACCACAACCCCGCCTTCAGCCATATCTGGCGCATGCCGGATCACAGTTCGCTGATCGACCTGGACTGCGACACCTGCTTCACCTTCTCGGCCTGCGAACTGGCCGACGCCGCCGGCTTCCGCGCCCATCTCGGCCAGGTCCTGGTGCACCGGGAGGAGGCCGACAGCCACGAGATCCAGATGAAGGACGGCCGCGTGGTGACGCAACTCAGCTACGCGGTGCGCGACCGCGAACACCGCTTCCTCGGTTATCTGTGGATCTACGAGGACGTCACCAGCGAGCGCCAGACCGCCGAACAGATGCTCTACCTGGCCGAGCGCGACTCGCTTACCGGCCTCTACAACCGCCACCGTTTCCAGGCCGAACTGGAACGCATGCTGGCCGAATCAGGGCGGCACCGCTCAAGTTCAGCGTTGCTCTATTTCGACCTGGATGAATTCAAGACCATCAACGACCATTTCGGCCACAAGGCGGGCGACGCCCTGCTCATCCGCGTGGCCGGTGAGGTCTCGGGCATGACCCGGCGCAACGAGATGCTCTTCCGCCTGGGGGGCGACGAGTTCGCGGTGCTCCTGCCCGGCGCCGATCGCGCGCAGTCCGAGGCCCTGGCGGAGCGCATTGTGCGCGCCATCGCGCAGATCCCGTTCAGGCTGGAAGGCCAGACCCTGCACGTCTCATCCAGCCTGGGCATCGCCCTCTACCCCGAGCACGCGGCCGACCAGGACCAGTTGGTGGCCTGCGCCGACACCGCCATGTACCAGGCCAAGCAGGCCGGCAAGAACGCCTGGCGGGCCTATCGCGCCGACCTCGACACGACGCCGGAAATGGTCAGCCGCCTGTCCTGGAACGAGCGTCTCGCGCACGCTCTCGAACACGACCTGTTCGAACTGCATTACCAGGGGGTCTACGTAATCCGCGACCGCAAGCTGGCGCACCTGGAGGCCCTGATCCGCATGCGTGACGAGAGCAGCGGCGACCTGGTCTCGCCGGGGCTGTTCATACCGGTGGCGGAAAAGAGCAACAAGATCCTGGCGATCGACCGCTGGACCCTGCGCCGGGTGGTGCGCCTGCTCGCCGAACAGCCCGAGTCGCCACCCATCGCCGTCAACCTGTCCGGGCGTTCCTTCGACGATCCCGCCCTGCCCGGCTTCATCGCCGATCTGCTCAGGGAACACCGTGCCGACCCGGCGCGGCTGATCGTAGAGATCACCGAAACCGCCGCCGTCTCCGACCTCACCGACGCGGAACGCTTCATCGAGGCCCTCAAGCTGACCGGCTGCGGCGTCTGCCTCGACGATTTCGGCGCCGGCTTCGCCTCCTTCGCCTACCTCAAGCACATCCGCGTCGACACCATCAAGCTGGACGGCATGTTCATCCGCGACCTGCCGCACGACCACGACAACCAGGTGTTCGTGCGCGGCATGGTCGAAGTGGCGCGCGGCCTCGGCAAGGTCACCGTCGCCGAATGCGTGGAGGACGAGGCCACCCTGAACCTGCTGGCCTCCCTGGGCGTGGACAAGGCGCAGGGCTTCCATCTCGACAAACCCCAGGCCCATCACCCCGCCCTGCTGTCGCAACCCCCGGAGGGACGCCATGAACCAGGCTGAACAAGCGCATGCCGCCACGCTGGCCCGTCTGCATGATCTCGACCGCGCCATCGTCAATCATTCACAGTGGATGGCGCGCCTCAACCGCCAGCTCATCTGCGGTGGCCAGGACACCCGCGACGACCTCGCCGACGATGCCCACCTGCGCTGCGGCCTCGGCGGCTGGCTGCACGGCGCGGGCAAGGCCGACCTGGAACAGGAACCGGGCTACGCGGCCATCGAGATCGCGCACCGCTCCATGCACGGCATCGCCCGCCACCTCCTGGAGACCCAGGCCGCCGGCCACTCCATCGCGCCGGCCGATTACGATGCCCTGGTGGCGGTGGCCGCGCGTCTGCGCCAGTTGTTGCGGCGCATGGAACAGGAGCTCATGGAACGCCTGGGCGCGGTGGACAAGCTCACCGGCGTCTGGAACCGCCAGGCCGTGCACCTGCGCCTGGCCGAGGAAATCGAGCGCGTGCAGCGCACGCGCCAGCCCTGTGTGGTGTGTTACGTCGATCTCGACGATTTCGCCCGCATCAACGAAAACCACGGCCAGCGCGCCGGCGACCAGGTGCTGAAGGCGGTGGCCGCTTTCTTCGCCGCCCACCTGCGCGGTTACGACACCATCTACCGCCTGGGCGGCGAGGAATTCCTGCTCTGCCTGCCCACCACCGACCTGGATCAGGCCGGCGTCCTGCTCAACCGCCTGCGCGAGGAACTCGCCGCCACGCCCTTCCCATTCGAAGACCGCGACATCCGCCTCACCGCCTCCTTCGGCGTGGTCACCCTCGACCCCATCTTCTTCATCGACGAAACCCTCGAGCGCGTCGAACGCGCGCAACTCATCGCCAAGACCGAGGGCGGCAACCGCGTCTGCCTGTGGCACGACGAGTTGAGCCTGTTCGACCCTGGGACCGACTGAGCGCTCAAAGCATCCGCGCGCGGTTTCAGCGCAGTTTCAATTCCCCCCGTCGGAATGCGCGGAAGGCGGTCTGGTAGTAGGCCACCGCCTCGTCGCGCAAGATTGGGTCGACAGTCGTGGCGGCGGCGGTACCGTCCGCCTCGATCCGGTAAGCCTCCACGCGCCGTCTTGGCCCCAGCACGGTCAGACTATCCCCCTTGAGATAACCCAGTTCCTGGTAGTTGCTGATGAAGGCACGTGGCTTCGTGCCGGCCTGCTCGAACAGGGAGATACCGAAAAAGTGGTCGTCCCCGGGCAGGCCGAGGACATCCAGCAGGGTGGGCGGGACGTCGATCTGGCTGGCCAGGCGGTCGTCACGGCCCGGCGGCAACAGCCGCGGTGCATACAGGATGAGGGGGATGTGGTAGCCGGCCACCGGCAGTCTGGTCTTGCCCGCGGCGGAAGCGCAGTGGTCGGCGACGATGACGAACAGGGTGTCGGCAAACCAGGGCCTGCGCCTGGCCTGCTCGATGAAGCGGCCGATGGCGTAGTCGCTGTATTTCACGGCGCCTGCCCGCCCACCGGGGGATGGAATGTCGATGCGTCCGGCCGGATAGGTGAACGGCCGGTGGTTCGAGGTGGTCATGAGCTGCGCCAGGAACGGCCTGCCCGCCGCGTGCGCCCGATCCAGGCGGACCAGGGCGTTGTCGTAGAGGAATTCATCCGCCACACCCCAGACGTTCTCGAAGCCCACCGACCCCTTGATGAAATCGGTGCGGTCGATGACCTGGTAGTCATTGCCCGCGAAATAGGCGTTCATGTTGTCGAAGTAACCGTAGCCGCCGTAGATGAAATAGATGTCGTAGCCCTGCCGGCGCAGGATTTCCCCGACCGTCGCCAGGTGTTCGTTGCCGGGGCGGCGCACGATCGCCTGGCCCGGGATGGGCGGCGTGCCCAGGGACAGGGCCTCCAAGCCCCGCACGGTGCGGGTGCCGGTGGCGTAGATGCGGGTGAACAGCAATCCTTGATCCGCCAGCGCGTCCAGGTTGGGGGTCAGGCCCCGGCTGTCGCCGAAGGCGCCGAGGAAGCCGGCCGACAGGCTCTCCACCGTGATCAGCACCACATTGCGGGGCGCCTTGCGGAATGGCAGGCGCCGGGCGTCGAAGGCTTCGTCTTCGTCGGCGCCCGCGCCCAGCGCCTCGTCCGCTGTTTTCCGCTCGACGCCGAGCCGGGCCAGGATGCGGGCGGCCGCGTCCTCGGGCAGGGTGGCGTAGAAGCGGTCGTAATCCAGCTCGTTGCGGCGCAGGGCGGCGGCGAAGGTCATCAGGCCGTTGCCCGCCAGTTCGTTGGCGTAGGCGTTCTCGGAGAAGCGCATGCCGTCGAGGTCGGCCAGCTGCCAGGCCGTCCACGGCAGGAGCAGGGCCAGCAATGCGGGAATCGCGCGTCGCGCCCCATGTGGCGGCAAGACATCGGTTCGCCCGATGCGGCCGCGCGCAAACCAGGTGATGCAGGCCGCCAGGGCGGCGATGCCGGTCAGCAGCCAGCCCAGGGGATAGGACTCGACGATGTTGCCGATCACCTCGTGGGTATAAATCAGGTAATCCACGGCGATGAAATTGAAGCGGCTGGAGAATTCCGCCCAGAACGTCCACTCCGCCAGCGCCAGGAACAGCCATATCGCGGTGGCCAGCCAGAACATCAGCAGGCGGACGCGGCCGCGCCAGGGTGGCGTCCGCTCCCGCCGGATGCGCAGTGCCTCGAGCAACAGCAAAGGCGCCAGCAGCCAGGACAGCACCGCCAGGTCGAACCCCATCCCCCGCACGAAGATGCCTGGCCACAAAGCGGGCGGCACCTCGCTCGGACCCATCGCCAGGGTCAGGGCAAGACGCGTCAGGCCGGCAATGCCGAGATAGACCACCGCGAACAGGGCGGTGGGATGCGGCGATAGAAAAAAACCTGCCGGGAGTAAGCGCAAGGCGGCGACCGTTTGGGGGGAAAAAACCAAGAATAGGCCGCGTGCCTTAACCCTTGCTTAACATCGAGTCCGCGTGGCGATTTCCCTTCGACCAGGCGCGCCACCAGCCGCGCGGCAGCCTCCGGAGCGGCCGTCGGGTCGGGGCGGTTCAGGGACGCGCGCGCAATGCCTCGACCCGCTTCGCCTCCTCCGCGCGGATCGCCGCCAGCATCGGCGCGTCCGGATTCTGCCAGTCGCCGCCGGCGCTGCGCGCCATCCAGGCCGTGGCGCGGGCGAAATCCTCCAGGGAGAGATCGGCGCGACCGCCCCTGGGCGGCATGCCGCGCACCCCGACCCAGCCGTGCGCGGTAACGATGGCCTGTCCTTCAGCGAGCAACTTGGCCCAGGCCGCGGCGTCGCCCACCTTGGGCGCGTTGATGACTCCGGTCTCGTGGCAGGCTTTGCAGACCTGCTGGTAGGTCCGTTCACCGTCATCGGCGGCAGCAAGCTTCGGCGCCGCCGCGGGCGGCGTGTCCTCACCGGCGGCGGGCGGACTCGCGCGCTGCTCACAGGCGGCAAGCGACATGGCAAGAACAAGTGACAGGTAACTGGTGTGTTTCATGGTGGCAATCCTTGTGTTCAGGTCGGTACGACAACTCAAATTAGAGCCCTCTCAGGACACTAATATTTCATAGCAGGCGGGAGATCCATTGTCCTCGTAGCCGGCGGCATCGGCATGATTGCTTACGGTAACTGAACCACGTGCTGTGCATGCGGGTGCTGTCCAGGGAGGCCAGATCGGCCTCGCCGCCGCGGACTTGGGGCCGGTAGATGCGCAGCACTTTGTGGAATTCACCGCGGCAGGCGTCGGTAAAGCGGCACCCATCGCTCCAGCTACCCCTCTACAAGGTGCCGTTCAGTGGGATTTGAGTGTTGTAGGGCTCTAGACGAGTGAGAGCCGTTGTTTCCACAGTCCCCCGGGGGGCGGAGTGGTCACTGATTCCTGGCTAGTACAGGCGCCTAGCAGGGCGAAGAGAGTCAGGGAGATCAATGGCTTTATGGAGAGACCTCGATCAAGGGGTCAGTGGAGTTCGTCACCGTATCCGAGGGGCCAGAGCCGGTGGGCATCCAGCATGAGTCGGGCGGTGGCCTCGTTGGCGGCAAGGCGGGCCTGGCCCGCAGCCAGTTGTGCTTCCAGGGCGGTGCGCTGGGCCAGCATGGTCTCGGACAGGCCGATTTCGCCCAATTCCATGGCGCGGCGTGCCAGGTCGGCATGGCGGGCCAAAGCTTGGGCAGCCTCTTCCAGGCGCTGCCAGCTTTCCACGCCGGCGGCGGCCCGCTGCCAATTGGCGGCGGCCTCGGCGGCCAGACGCCGGCGGGTTGCCGCCTCCATCTCCGCCAGGGCCTCGGCCTGAGCCAGGCGAAGCCAGGACTGGGAGTGGCGTGCCTCGCCGGGCAGAGGGATGGAGATGCTCACGCCGACGATCTTTTCGTTGCCCCCCTGTTCGTTTGCGAAATGCAGGCCCAGTGTGGGGTCGGGCATGCGGTTGGCCTCGGCCCGACGGGTCTGCAGGCGAGCCTGCTCCAGAGTCCGCTGGGCCATGAGCAATTCATGGTTGTGCTCAAGGGTTTGTGCTAGCCAGGCGGCTTCGTCGCCTTCCGGGACCATGGGTTGAGCTGCGCTATCGTCCGGCGGCGGCAATTCCGGGAAGCGAGCCTTGAGTTCGGCCAGGGCCGCCTGTTCCCGTGCCGCAGCCGCCGTGGCTTGAGACCCGGCCTGGGCGAGGGCAGCATCGGCCTGGAGCAGGTCGATGCGAGCGGCATCGCCCCGCTTCACCCGGGTGCTCACGACGCGCTGCTGCTCGCGGTAGAGGTCCGCCTGCTTGCGCCAGAGAACGGCTTCCAGCCTCGCCTGGCGGACAGCGTACCAGAGGCCCAGGAGTTGGCGGGCGGTTTCGTGACGAGCGTCTCCGATGCGCTCCACCGCCGCCAGCACGCCCTGGGCGCCGATCTGCTCGTCCAGCCTGGCCTTGCCGGGCAGGCGCAGGCCCCGCTCCACGGCCAGGCCCCATTCTGTGTGGTCCGGGCCGCCGCTGACATTGCGCCGCTGGGTGGTAAGACTCAGGCCGTATTCGTGCTCCCCGGCCTTGAGCGCACCATGCTCCGCCCGTGCACTCCGCATGCCGGCGTGGGCAGCGCGCACCTGCGGGCTGGAGGAGATGGCTCGCTCCACGGCTTCAGACGGCGGCAGGTCAGCCGGCGCCGCCATGCCCTGGGCCATGGCAAGTGAAGCCCAGGCCAAGCCGGCGCCCAGGCAACCATGCAACAACAGTTTCTTCATGCGAATCTCCCGAATTGAATCACCGGTTCCAGCCACCAGGCCACGTCACGCTTGGGAAAACGGTGTTTCAGATGGGCCAGCAGGGCCTGGGCGTTGTCCGCTTCCAGGACGATCTGCACCATCATGCGTTGTGTACGCCCTCGCACCAGTTCCTGGGCGCTGAGGGTTTCATGGTGGCGGCTGTAGCCTTCCGCCTTGAGGAGTGTGAAGCCGGAGGCCCACTCGGGGCGTTCCAGGAACTGTTCCACCAGTTCCTCTTCCAGGTGCAGGGGCGCCGCCAGGGAAAGTTTCACAAGAGTCATGTCATTTCCCTTTAAGAATCAGGCGACGATAAAGAACCGGCAGCATCAGCAGGGTCAGGGCGGTGGAACTGAACAGGCCACCCACCACGACGATAGCCAGGGGCTTCTGGATCTCGGATCCGGGGCCGGTGGCCAGCAGCAGGGGGATGAGGCCAAAGGCGGTGATGCTGGCGGTCATGAGCACCGGCCGCAGCCGGCGCAAGGCCCCTTCCCGCACCACCTGGTCCGGCGCCATGCCCTGGCTGGCCAGCTGGTTGAAGTAGGTCACCAGCACCACGCCGTTGAGCACGGCGATGCCCAGCAGGGCGATGAAGCCCACCGAGGCCGGCACCGACATGTATTCCCCGGTGACGAACAGGGCGGCGATGCCCCCCACCAGGGCGAAGGGCACCATGGCGATGACCAGGCCGGCCTGGCGCAGGGATTTGAAGGTGGCGAACAGCAGGGCGAAGATCAGGGCCAGGGCCACGGGCACCACCACCGCCAGGCGGGTGGCGGCCCGTTGCTGGTTCTCGAACTGGCCGCCGTAGACCACGGAATAGCCATTGGGCAGCTTCACCTCCTGGGCGACCTTCGCCATCACCTCCTCCACGAAGCCCACCAGGTCGCGGCCGGCCACGTTGCACTGGATGGTGACATAGCGGGCCGCATTCTCACGGCTGACCACCACGGGACCTTCGGTGCGCACCAGCCTGGCCACCTCCCGCAGGGGAATGGCGATGCCGTTTTCCGTGGGAATGCGCAGGGCCTCGAATAGGGCCGGGGATAGGCGCACGTCCTCCCCGGCGCGCAATACCAGGGGGGTGCGCTTCACGCCCTCCTGGACCGTGCCCAGCTGCAGCCCCTCCAGGTTGGCCCGCAGGAAAGCAGACACGTCGTCCATGGACAGGCCGTAACGGCCGGCCGCCAGGCGGTCCACTTCCACCTTGAAGTACTGCACGCCGTCGTTCTTCAGGCTGAACACGTCCTGGGCCCCGGTCACCTTGCCCAGCAGCGTTTCCACCGAACCCGCCAGGGTGTTGAGGGTGTTGATGTCCGTGCCGAATACCTTGATGGCCAGGTCGCCCCGGGAGCCGGTGAGCATCTCCGAAACCCGCATGTCGATGGGCTGGGTGAAGCCGTAGGTCACGCCGGGGAAGTCGTTCATGACCGTACGGATTTCCTCCATGAGCCATTCCTTGTCCGGCTTGCGCCATTGTTCCCGGGGCTTCAGCACCAGGAAGGAGTCGGTCTGATTCAGCCCCATGGGGTCCAGGCCCAGCTCGTCGGAACCGGCCCGGGCCACCACGCCCGCCACTTCCGGCACCCGCTTGAGCAGGGCGCGCTGGACAGACTGGTCCAGGGCCAGGCTTTCCTCCAGGCTGATGGACGGCAGCTTTTCCAGCTGGATCAGCAGGTCTCCCTCGTCCAGGGTGGGCATGAAGGACTTGCCTATGAGAGGGAATAGGCCTACGGCCACCACCAGCAGGACCACGGCGGAGGCCATCACGAGCTTGAAACGGCCCAGGGCGAAGTCCAGCAGGGGGGTATAGAGGCGCAACGCAGTGCGTACCAGCCAGGGTTCGCCATGCTGACCTTCCTTCAGCAGCCAGGAAGCGATGACCGGCACCACCGTCAGGGCCAGCAGCATGGCCGAGCCCAGGGCGAAGACGATGGTCAGGGCCACGGGAATGAACAGCTTGCCTTCCAGGCCTTCCAGGGTGAGCAGGGGCAGGAACACGATCATGATGATGAGCACCCCGGCGGAGGTGGGTGTGGCCACCCCGCGTACCGCGCGGAAAACCCGGTGCAACTTGGACTGCCCGCCCTGGTCATGGGCCAGGTAGGTGACCACGTTCTCCACCACCACCACCGCGCCGTCGACCAGCATGCCGATGGCGATGGCCAGTCCCCCAAGGCTCATGAGGTTGGCGGAGAGGCCGAACTGGCGCATGAGAAGGAAGGTGGCCAGGGCCGCCAGGGGAAGGCTGATGGCTACGGTCAGGGCCGCGCGCACGTTGCCCAGGAAGAGGAACAACAGCACCAGCACCAGCAGGATAGCCTCTGCCAGGGCCTTGGTCACGGTGTTGACGGCCCGTTCCACCAGGGCGGAACGGTCGTAGAAAGCCTTTACCGTCACGCCCTTGGGCAGGGTGGGCTGGATCTCCGCAAGGCGTTGCTTCACCACCTTGACCAGCGCCTGGGCGTTTGCACCGCGTAGGCCCAGAACCAGGCCTTCCACCGCCTCGCCCCGTCCGTCCTTGCTGACGCCACCATAGCGGGTGAGGCTGCCCAGGCGCACCTGGGCCACGTCGGCCACCCGCACCGGAATGCCGCCCACGTTCTTGACCACGATGTTGGCCAGGTCGTCCAGGCTCTTCACCGCCCCTTCCACCCGCACCAGCCAGACTTCCTCGCCTTCCGTCAGGCGGCCGGCGCCGTCGTTGCGGTTGTTGGCCTGGATGGCGTCCCGCAACTGGGTCAGGGTGACGCCCCGGGCGCTCATGGCGGCGTTGTCCGGAACCACTTCAAAGGTCTTGACGTGGCCCCCCAGGGCGTTCACGTCGGCCACGCCGGGCAGGGTGCGCAGCTTGGGCCGGATCACCCAGTCCAGCAGGGCACGGCGTTCGGCCAGGCTGAGGTGATCCCCTTCCACGGTGAACATGAACATTTCCGACAGGGGCGTGGTGATGGGGGCCAGGCCACCACTCGTGCCCTCGGGCAGATCCGCCAGCACGGCGTTGAGGCGCTCGGCTACCTGCTGGCGGGCCCAGTAGATGTCGGTGCCATCCTCGAAATCGATGGTCACGTCCGTGAGGCCGTATTTTGAGGTGGAACGCAGGATGCGCTGCTTGGGAATGCCCAGCATCTCCATCTCTATGGGGGCCGCGATGCGGGTTTCCACCTCTTCCGGTGTCATGCCCGGGGCCTTGAGGATCAGTTTGACCTGGGTGGTGGAGACATCCGGAAAGGCGTCGATAGGCAACCCGCGCCAGGCCTGGATACCCGCCGCCAACAGCAGCAGGGTCAGGCCGATGACCAGAAGGCGCTGGGTCAGGGAGAATTCAGTCAGCTTGCTTAACATGCTTATTCACCCTGCCAGGCGGCCTTCAGGGCGGCCACGCCTTCAATGGCGATCTTTTCCTCGCCACTGAAGCGACCGTCGATGGCCGCCCACTCGGCGGATTGGCTCAAGACCTTTATCTGCTCGGGCTCAAAGCCGCCGGGGCGCTCCACGAACACCCAGTTCTGGCCTGCCTGGCGCACGATAGCCTTCACCGGCACGCGCCATTGTTTGTCGCCCGCCACGCCCTCGATGCGGGCGGATACACTCTGGTTCAGGCGCAGCAGGTTGCCACGGTTGCTCACCCGGGCGCGGATGGGCACGGTCTGGGCCTCGCTCACACTCCGGCCCACGGAGATCACCTGGCCGGTGGCGTCGGTGCCGGGCACGCTGACCTGCTGTCCGGCCTTCACCCGGGCCGCCATTTCCGCCGGTGCCTGTATCTCCAGCCAGAGGGGATCGAGCCTACCCACCTTGAACAGCATGCCGGCCGTGTCCATGCGGGCGCCGATGACGGCACCCTGTTCCAGCACCACGCCACTGATGGGGCTGGCCAGGGCGATGCTGTCCGTCAGCCGTTCTCCCCGCTCCGCGGCCTTGATGGCACCCTGGCCCAGGCCCATGAGGCTCAGCCAGGCACGGCGTTCGTTGAGCACGGCGGCGGCCTGGGCCTGGTTGGCCCGGCTGTTCTGCAGACGGGACTCGGGGATGATGCCTTCCTTGAACAGGGCTTCGTCGCGATGTACCGATTCCTCGGCCAAGCGGGCCTGGACTGCCGCCTGGGCAATGTCCTTTTGGGCACCGATGAGGCTTTCGCCCCGCAACACCGCCAGGGTCTGGCCTACCTTCACGGTATCGCCTGCGGCCACCCTGACCTCGCTGACGATGCCCGCCATGGGGGCGGCCAGCAGCCGTTCCTGGGTGGGGGGGATGGTGACCCGGGCGGGCAGGCTCACGGTGACGGCGCCGGCATGGGCGGCCAGGGGGACGGTGCCCACGCGCAGGGTGGTGCGCTGGGCGGGGGTCAGGGGGATGAGCTTGTCGCCGGCCAGGGCGGGCAGCGTAAACAGTGTGGCGAGGCCGGCCAGGGTGATGGCCAACGGCAGGACAAAGGGGCGGAGGGGCATGGTGGGCATGGATATTCTGTAATGGCGTCAACATGGAAGAACGGCGCGGAGACCGCGTCGTTCACCGGGCGTCAGGCTGGGTCAGCGGTTGCGCCCCCCGCCCGGGCCCATGCCACCGCCGCCGGGGCCGCTGCCCGGCCCCATGCCGCCGCCCAGGGCGGGAGGTGTGTCCGGGAGGCTCTTGCCCTGGGCCTTGGCCCGTGCCTGCATGGCCTGGTGATGTTCCAGGCGGATTTGTTCGCGTTCCTGGGCCGTGGTGGCCGCGCGCATCTTGTTGCGGTGTTCGATGCGTTCCTGGGCCGTCATCAACTGGCTGCCGTAGATGACTTCATCAGCCGGGTAAGCCGTCCCGGCACCCACGGTGATGGCCATGGCCAGCGCCGTCATGATCAGTTTGGTGGTGCGCATGATGTACTCCTTCAAATAAGGTTCCAGTCCCGGCCGCCCGGCCGGAATGCCTGTGCTCAACCTCGATTTGATTAGAGCAAGGGGATGTAACCGGCCTGCAACCCTGAAAGGCGGTTTTTGTAAAGCGATATGACAGGACCGGAGCTTGTTACATGGATTTACAAAGTGGTCCATGCGGGTCCGGTGGCCGGAAAATAATGGGCGATCGGTCAAGGGTGTGAGACATGAAGCAGGACCATTTGCTGGTGGTGGACGACGATGCGGAATTGCGTGTCCTGCTCCAGGACTACCTGGGGCAGGCGGGTTTCCGCATCACCGCCGTGGCCGACGGGCGACAGATGCAGCGGGCTCTGGAGGCTGCGCCTTTCGACCTGGTGATTCTGGACATCATGTTGCCCGGAGAAGATGGCTTGTCCCTTTGCCGCAAGCTGCGGGCGGAGAGCCGCATCCCCATCCTCATGCTCACCGCCCGGGGTGACGAGGTGGACCGCATCGTCGGCCTGGAGATGGGCGCGGACGATTACCTGCCCAAGCCTTTCAACCCACGGGAGCTGCTGGCCCGGGTAAAAAGTATCCTGCGGCGGGCCGGCAGCCTGCCGGAGAACCTGGCGGACGAGGACGTGCGCCGGTTCCGCTTCGAGGGGTGGACGCTGGATACCCGTACCCGGCAGCTACTTTCCCCCGCCGGGGTGGTGGTGGACCTGTCTGGGGCTGAATACAAGCTGCTGCGCATGCTGCTGGAGCACCCAAACCGGGGGCTATCCCGGGACCAGATGCTGGAATTCACCCAGGGCCGGGAGGCCAACGTGTTCGACAGGGCCGTGGACGTGCAGATCGGCCGCCTGCGCCGCAAGCTGGGGGACGACCCCCGGGAACCGCGACTGATCAAGACGGTACGCAACGAGGGCTACGTGCTTTCAGTACCCGTGGAGCGGCAGTGAGGTGGCCATGAAGCACATCGATTCCATCTATTTGCGGGTGGCCGGGGTGCTGCTTATCGGCCTGCTGGCGGCCCAGTGGGTATCCGAGCAGCTTTACCAGGAAGAGCGGGAACGGCTCCTTTCCCACCTCATCGCCGGTCCCCTGGTGCAACGCCTGGGGGCGGTGGCGGACCAGCTGGACCGGACCCCGGCGGCGGAACGCCCGGCCTTGCTGCGGGCCTTCACCTCGCCGCGCATCACCTTCAGCCTGGCGGACCGGCCGGCGCAGGGCATCCACGACGGCGCCCTGGACAAGCTCCAGGCCCGTCTTCGCCAGGAGATGGGCGTCCTGCGCCGGGTCACGGTGGCCAGCGGGCCCCACGAAACCGCCGATGGAGTGCCCATCCTGACCCGCATCTCGTTCGTGCTGCGGGATGGACAGATCATCCTGGCCACCCACCATTTCCCCGGCGACGAGCAGGTGGTCCCCAGCCGCCACCTGCCCTTGCTGACGGGATATTTCCTCGCCATCGCCCTGCTGGCTCTGTTGGCCATGCGCTGGGCGATGGATCCCCTGCGCCGCATGGCGGCGGCGGCTGACGCCCTGGGCCGGGACCTCAGCGGCCCGTCCCTGCCGGAAACCGGCCCCCGGGAGGTGCGCCAGGCCGCCCACGCCTTCAACACCATGCAAAGCCGCCTGGCCAGTTATCTGGATGACCGCCTGCGCATCCTGGCCGCCGTGTCCCACGACCTCAAGACGCCCATCACCCGCCTGAAGCTGCGCGCCGAGATGCTGGCGGACGAGATCCAGCGTGAGAAATTCCTGCGGGACCTGGAAGACATGGAGACCATGATCGGTGCCACCCTGGATTTCCTGCGTGGTGAAGCGGACAAGGAATCCGGCGTCCCCTTGGACATCAACGCCCTCCTCTCCACCCTGCAGGACGACATGGCCGCCCTGGGTGAGCAGGTGGAAGTGGAGGGCGAGGCCTCCAAGCCGCTCCAGGCCAGGCCCCAGGCCCTCAAGCGCTGTCTGGCCAACCTACTGGAGAACGCGGTGCGCTACGGAGGCAATGCCCGGATCAGGGTGGAAGACAGCCCCACGGAGTTGGCCTTGCATATCGACGACGATGGTCCGGGCATCCCCGATGACAGGCTGGAGCAGATGTTCCAACCCTTCCGCCGGGGCGAGGATTCGCGCAACCGAACCACCGGAGGGGTCGGCCTTGGTCTGGCCATCGCGCGCAACCTGGCCCGAGCCCATGGTGGCGAGGTGACTTTGTCCAACCGCCGAGAAGGCGGTTTACGGGTTACTGTGGTTCTGCCCCGGGAGACCTGACTGCGGGCAACCCCTCCCGCATGCGCCTCGTAGTCGCGGACACAAGCGAAGCGCTTTGCCATGCCAACGTCCAGCAACACGTCGTGTCGTCTCAGAACATGGTTTTCGTCGATAGCAGCGGCCGGTATGGCAGGGGACTCCTACGTGGGCGGCGCACCACCTTCACCGTTATCCGCTCTTAAGCCTCGCCAAAGCTTCGCCTCAGATTTCCTTAAGCTTTCCGCCTCAAGCTGTGGTCGTGTTCACCCCTCACATTCCCTCTGAGGAGAGAATCGATGAAACGCAAATTGCTGGCCGTCACCCTCTGCGCAACCATGATTGCCCCAGCCATTGCTCAAGAGGAAATCACTTACCGACAACACATCGAGCCCATGCTGAAGAAGTACTGCAACGAGTGCCACGCCGCACCCGATGCTCCCACCATGGCTGACTTCAAGCTGGACGAAGAAAAGTGGAAAAAGGCCAAGGTTGGCCCGCGCCTGGACACCTATGAACACCTGGTGATCCTGGTGGCCTACCCGTCCACCGGCGCGATCATGCGTCGCCTTGACGATGGCACCAGCCAATACGCCAATGGCAAGCCAGGCAACATGTACAAGTACCTGGGGAAAACCGACGAGGAACGCCAGGCCAACCTGGCCATCATGAAAGCGTGGGTAGGCGAAGGTGGCTGGAACCTGAACCGCATGAAAGCCCGCGGAGACGTGCCTGCCCTGACCAAAGAGCAGTTCGACAAGCTCGAACTCAAGTACTGAACAAATTGCCAGGGAATCCCCTGCGTCATGACCTCTCTCGGCTTGCTGCTTTGGATTGTTCTTGGCATCGTTTTGCAGGTGGGGCTGTTCCTGGGCATCAGTTTCTGGCAGCACTGGCAGACCTACAGCCGTCTCAAGCACGGACAACCCGAAGCAGACGAATCACTACCCGCAGCCAGCCTGCCAAAAGCGGAAGTGGCTGGCTGGTCGGGCTTTCGCCCTTTCAAGGTTGCCCAGCGCGTTATAGAGGACAGCGCAGGGCAAATCTGTTCTTTTTACCTGGAGCCCGAAGATAGGCAGGCACTTCCGTCATACAAGCCCGGCCAGTTCCTGACCTTCCGTTTGGACGTTCCCAAGGCCGACGGCAGCGGTACCGAGCAAATTACCCGCTGCTACTCCCTGTCGGATGCCCCCCAGTCCGACCATTACCGTGTTTCGATCAAGCGGGTGCCGCCCCCGCCGAAGAGCGACCACCCTCCGGGGCGCTCATCGAACTTCTTCCATGACCATATTCAGGTCGGTACGACACTTCAAATCCGCGCGCCCTCTGGACATTTCTATCTCGAACCGGGCAGCAGTCCCATCGTCCTGATCGCCGGTGGCATCGGCATTACGCCCATGCTCAGCATGCTCAACTGGTGCCAGGCGCATCAACCCGAGCGCGAAGTCTGGTTCTTCTACGGCGTGCGCAACAGCGCGGAAACCGCTTTTGCAGCACATCTGGGCGCAATCGCCGCGGTCAACCCGAACGTCCATCTGCGCCTGTGCTTCAGTAACCCTCTGCCGGAAGATCGACTGGGCCAAGACTTCCATCACCACGGTCGCGTGGATGTGCATCTGTTCCGCATGGAATTGCCGCTGAAGCCCTACCACTACTACATCTGCGGGCCCACGCCGATGATGGAATCCCTGGTGCCGGCACTGGACGACTGGGGCGTGCCCGATGCGCACATCCACTTTGAAGCCTTCGGTCCCGCCTCGATCAAGCGTCGCAAACCGGAGACCGCAGCTACCGGGAGTGCCATTGCAACCCCTGCAATCGACATCACGGTGACGTTCGCCAAATCGGGCAAACAGGCCCGGTGGTCACCGCAGTCGGGCAGCCTGCTGGAATTCGCAGAATCCCAGGGGATTGCCATCGATTCGGGCTGCCGCGCAGGCGGCTGCGGCACCTGCCAGACCACGATACGTTCCGGCGAAGTGTCCTATCAGCAATCTCCGGACTTCGATCCCGAACCCGGCACCTGCCTGATGTGCGTCAGCATCCCCAAGACCCATGTGACGCTGGAGGCCTGACATGACATCACCCGGCACCGCTTCCCTCTGGCGCAACCACATCCTGCCCTTCACGCTGTTGGTGACCCTGCTCGGGGTGGCGACGGTCCTCGGCGACTACCTGCTGCATCGTCTCGATATGGTCTGGGTGGGCCGCTATCTCGGCATCCCCGGCACCTTGCTGATCATCGGATCGCTGACCTATTCCCTGCGCAAGCGGAAAGTCATCGCGTCCGGGAACGTCAAATCCTGGCTCAGCATGCACGAGATCGGCACCTGGCTGGGTTCCTGGATGGTGCTGCTGCATGCCGGGGTCCATTTCAATGCCATCCTGCCCTGGCTGGCCACAATCGCCATGGGGGTCAATGTCATCAGCGGCATGGTCGGCAAGATGCTGCTGAAACGCTCGCGCGAACATGTCCAGGCCCGGCGCGAACAGTATCAGTTGCGCGGGTTGCCCAAGGCGGAGGTCGAGCAGACGGTGTTCTGGGAATCGGTAACTTTTGACGCCATGGCCAAGTGGCGCAAGGTCCACATACCGATCTTCATTGCCTTTGCCGTGCTGGCCCTGGGGCACATCGTCAGCATCTTCCTGTTCTGGGGATGGCGATGAATAACATCCTCAAGATCGTTCTGGCGGTCAACCTGATCGCCCTGGCCATACTGGCCTTTGTCTATCCCCATTTGATGGTCAGCCCCGGCAAGCTGATTCCCGGCCACAGCAAGCTTGAAACGGACTGTTTTGCCTGTCACGCACCGTTTTCAGGAGCCACGACCGAACGCTGCACGAACTGTCACAAGCCGGAAGAGATCGGCAAACTCACGACCCTTGGGCAGCCGATCCAGAAACCGCTCACCAGCACACCCTTCCATCAGAAGCTCGTCAAGCAGGAATGCCTTGCGTGCCACAGTGATCATGCCGGAGTGAAACGCTTCCGCAGCGCAGGCCGGTTCAACCATGCCTTGCTCCAGGCAGATGCCCGCAAGGAATGTCAGTCCTGCCACAAGTCACCCAAAGATTCGCTCCATCAGCAGATCACCGGGAATTGCAGCCAGTGCCATAGCCAGGAGAAATGGGCACCCGCGAACTTCGATCACGGCAAGTATTTCGTTCTGGACCGTGATCACAACGTGAAATGCGCAACTTGTCACGTGCGTAACGACTACAGCCGCTACACCTGCTACGGCTGCCATGAGCACTCCCCCGAGAAGATCCGGCGCGAGCATATCGAAGAAGGAATTCGCGACTTCAAGAACTGCGTTGAATGCCACCGAAGCGCCGATGAGCACGACATTCGGATACCGAGGCGCGGGAGAGTGCGCGAACAAGGACAAGGCGTGGCGCGGGATGACGACTGACGGCGATCAAAACACACCCAGCCTGTATTGCCATGCCGGGATTTTCATCGGCTGGCGCGAACACCTGCCATACGCCGCCTTGGTCATGGCAAACGACACTGGATGCCATCACACGACTTGACTTGCCTGGCTCCCGGCGAGCCACCTTCACCGTTATTCGGTCTTAAGCCTCGCCTAAGCTTCACCTCAGATTTCCTTAAGCTTCCCGCATCAGGCTGTGGCCATGTTCACCCCACACAGGAGCATGACCATGAAAGCACTGATTCCCGTATTGATTGGCCTATTCGCCGTGACGGCGCAGGCCGCCACGCCCAACGAAATTCTCGCCGGCTATCGCGCCGAGGCGGCGAAGAGCAACCCCCGTTACCAGTCATCGGCGGAGCTCGGTGCGCAGTTGTACACGCACCCGTTCGGCGTGTCCGCCAAAATGCCGTCGTGCAGCAGTTGCCACAGTGACGACCCCGCCCGTGGCGGCAGTCACGTGGTGACCGGCAAGGCGATCCAGCCCCTGGCGCCCGCCGCCAATGCGGAGCGCTTCAGCGACCTGGCCAAGGTGGAGAAGTGGTTCCGCCGCAACTGCGGCGAAGTGCTCGGCCGAGAATGCAGCGCCGCCGAAAAGGCCGATTTCATCAGCTTCGTGATGCGGGGGCGCTGAGATGAACGCCACGCACATGCTCGCCCCGTTGTTTTCGATCTTCCTGGCCTGCGCGGCACAGGCCGACGACCTGCGCCTGCCCGCCGGCGCGCCGCCGGCCTTCCAGAGCGAATGCGGCGCCTGCCACCTGGCCTTCCCGCCGCGACTGCTGGCGGCCGAAGACTGGCGCCGGGTCATGGCCGGCCTCGACCGGCACTATGGCGACAACGCCAGTCTCGACGCGCCGACGCGCCGCGCCATCGAGGCGTATCTGGTCGAAAACGCCGGCAAACCGAGAAAGCTCGGCCCCGGCGGGACGGCGGCGCCGGGCGAAGCACCGCGTTTGACCGCCACCGCCTGGTTCAAGCGCAAGCACCACGAGGTGCCGCCGGCCTCCTGGCGACATGCCGAAGTGCGCAGCCCGGCCAACTGCGCCGCCTGTCACAAACAGGCGGCAAGCGGCAGTTACCGCGAGCGCGAGATCGTCATGCCCGGCGGCCGTCGCTGGCAAGACTGAGGAGAGGACGATGAACAGGATTCTGGTCTGGGGCTGGCCGGTGCGCATCGGCCATTGGCTGCTGGCGGGCGCCTTCGTCCTGGCCTGGCTCACCGGCGACAGCGAAACCTGGCGCCTGGTGCATGTCTGGGCCGGCGGCACCGTCGTCGGCGTGGTGTTGTTCCGCCTGCTCTGGGGCCTGGTGGGAACGCGCTACGCGCGCTTCACCAGCTTCGTGCGCGGCCCCGGCGCGGTGAAGGCGTATCTGCTCGGGTTGTTCACGCAGCCGCGCGTCGAACAGCACGGCCACAACCCCGCCGGCGGCTGGGCCATCGTCGCGCTGCTGGCGCTGGGCCTGCTCACCGGCCTCAGCGGCTGGCTGACCTATCAGGAAATCAGCGGGGAGTGGTTCGAGGAACTGCACGAAACCCTGGCCTCGACCATGCTGGCGGTGGTCCTCCTCCATCTCGTCGGCGTGCTCACCGGCAGTCTGGCGCATGGCGAAAACCTGGTGCGCGCCATGTTCACCGGCATGAAGCGCGGCGATGCCGATGCCGCCATCGCCGGCGCGCGGCCGCTCGCCATACCGCTATTGCTTGCCTGCGCGGCGACCTGCGCCTGGTGGCTGGCCCGGTAGAATCCCGCCCATCATGCGCATCCTGCTCGTCGAAGACGATCCGCACCTGGGCGACGCGCTCATGGTCGGCCTGCGCCAGCACGGCCATGCCGTGGACTGGCTGCGCGACGGCGTAGCCGCCGATCTCGCGCTGAAGAGCGAACCTTTCGATCTGCTGGTGCTGGATCTCGGTTTGCCGCGCCTCGATGGCGTCGAGGTGCTGCGGCGGCTGCGCGGGCGCGGCCAGGTCCTGCCGGTGCTGATCCTCACCGCGCGCGACGCCACCGGCGACAAGGTAGCCGGGCTGGATGCCGGCGCCGACGATTATCTGGTCAAGCCCATCGATCTCGACGAACTGGTGGCGCGCGCCCGCGCCCTGACCCGGCGCGCGGCGGGTCATGCCAGTCCGCGCCTGAGTGTCGGCGACCTGTCGATCGATCCCGCCGCGCGCCAGGCGACGCTGCGCGGCGCACCGGTCGAATTGACCACGCGCGAGTTTTCCCTGCTGCTGACGCTGGCGGAAAACGTCGGCCGCGTTCTGACCCGCGCCCAGCTCGAAGCCTCGCTCTATGGCTGGCGCGACGAACCGGACAGCAATGCGCTGGAAGTGCACATCCACAATCTGCGCAAGAAGCTGGGCAGCGAGCGCATCAAGACCCTGCGCGGCATCGGCTACGGCATGGCGAAACCATGACCACGCGCTGGTTTTCCCTGCGCCGGCGCCTGTTCGCGCTGCTGCTGGGCGGCGTCAGCGCCGGCTGGCTGGTCACCATGGTGTTCTCCTATGTCGACGCCCACCACGAAATCGACGAGTTGTTCGACGCGCAACTGGCGCAGGCCGCCCAGACCCTGCTCGCGCTCGCCGGCGAATATGACGATGACGACGATGTCGTCGAACTGACGGGGGATGGCCACCCCTACCAGAAGAAACTGGTGTTCCAGCTCTGGGATGACGAGGGCCGCCTGCTGTTGCGCTCACGCGACGCGCCGACCCAGCGGCTGACCGATGCGCTGGGTTACTCGGAACGGGTGGATGCCCGGGGGCAACGCTGGCTGTACTACAGCCAGTGGGATGCCCAGCGGCAATTGCGCGTCGAGGTCGGAGAGAACCACGCGGTGCGCGAGGAGCTTTCGCGCTACATCGCCATGCGCCTGCTGGCCCCGGCCGTGCTCGGCCTGCCGCTGCTCGGTCTGTGGGTGTGGTTCGCCATCCGCCGCGGTCTGGCGCCCATCGCCACGGTCACCGATCAGGTCAGCCGGCGCGCGCCGGAACACCTCGATGCGCTGACACCGGAGCGCGCGCCGGAAGAAATCCGTCCCCTGGTCGAGGCGCTCAACGCGCTGTTCGCGCGCGTCGACCGCGCCTTCGACCACGAGCGCCGCTTCACCGCCGACGCCGCCCATGAGTTGCGCACGCCGCTGGCGGCGTTGGCCGCGCAGGCGCAGGTGGCGCTGCGGGCGGATGACGCGCGGCAACGCGAGCAGGCCCTGGCGCGGATCGTCGCCGGCAGCCAGCGCGCCGGCCGGCTGGTCGGGCAGTTGCTGACCCTGGCGCGGCTGGACCCGGCAAGCCGGCCCGCGCTGCAGGCGGTTGCGCTCGATGTCCTCGCCACCGAGGCATGCGCGGAGCTCGGCCGGATCGCCCTGGAGCGGCATATCAGCCTGGAACTGGAGGCGCCCGAAGCCGTGGTGGTGGACGCCAACGCCGACCTGCTGCGCGTCCTGCTGCGCAACCTGATCGACAACGCCCTGCGCTACACGCCGGAGGGCGGCAGGGTCGAAGTGGCGGTGAGCATGACGGATGCGGGCGCCAGCCTGGTGGTCGGCGATGACGGACCCGGCATCCCGGAAGGCGAACGTGATGCCGCCCTGCTGCGCTTCCATCGCCTGGCGGGGCAGGAAGTCGAAGGCAGCGGTCTCGGCCTGTCCATCGTCGCGCGCATCGCCGAGTTGCACGCGGCGCGGCTGACCTTGGGCGACGGCCCCGCCGGCAAGGGATTGACGGTACAGGTGCTGTTTCCCGCGCCGGCCACGCGCCAAGGCGATCCCTCAGCCGATTGCGAATACCCGTAAAATCACGCCTGATCTTTCAAGGCGCTTTCATGCTCACCGCTTCCAACCTCACCATCCAGTTCGGCGCCAAGCCCCTTTTCGAGAACGTCAACGTCAAGTTCGGCGACGGCAACCGTTACGGCCTCATCGGTGCCAACGGCTGCGGCAAGTCCACCCTCATGAAGATCCTGGCCGGCGTGCTGGAACCCTCAGCCGGCAACGTCGCCATCGATCCGCACGAGCGCATGGCCTTCCTGCGCCAGGACCAGTTCGCCTTCGAGGACGAGCGGGTGCTGGACGTGGTGCTCATGGGCCACGCCGAGCTGTGGGCCTGCATGCGCGAGAAGGATGCCATCTACATGAACCCGGAGGCGACGGAAGCGGACTACATGCGCGCCGCCGAGCTGGAGGCCCACTTCGGCGAGATGGGCGGTTACGACGCCGAGGCCCGCGCCGGCGAACTGCTGCTGGGCCTGGACATCCCTTCCGACAAGCATCAGGGCCCCATGCGCGAAGTGGCGCCGGGCTGGAAGCTGCGCGTGTTGCTGGCGCAGGTGCTGTTCGCCAACCCGGACATCCTGCTGCTCGACGAACCCACCAACAACCTCGACATCAACACCATCCGCTGGCTGGAGGACGTGCTCAACGCGCGCGACTCCACCATGATCATCATCTCTCACGACCGCCACTTCCTGAACCAGGTCTGCACCCACATGGCCGACCTGGACTACCGCACCCTGAAGGTCTATCCGGGCAACTACGACGACTACATGGAAGCCTCCACCCAGGCCCGCGAGCGTCAGTCCGCCGCCAATGCCAAGGCCAAGGAACGGGTCGCCGAATTGCAGGAGTTCGTGCGCCGCTTCGCCGCCAACAAGTCCAAGGCCAAGCAGGCCACCAGCCGCATGAAGCTGATCGAGAAGATCAAGCCGGAGGATGTGAAACCCTCCAGCCGGCAATATCCCTGGATCCGCTTCGAATACGACGAGAAGGAAAAGCTGCACCGCCTGGCCGTGGAGATGGAGAACCTGAGCTTCGGCTACGAGCCCGGCCAGAAGGTGATCGACAAGCTCAACGTGCACATCGCCGCCGGCGACCGGGTCGCCATCATCGGCGAGAACGGCGTCGGCAAAACCACCCTGCTGAAGCTGCTGGTGGGCGAGTTGCATCCCGAGCGTGGCAGCGTCAAATGGGCGGAAAAAGCCAAGCCGGGCTATTTCGCCCAGGACCATTCCGCCGATTTCGACAGCGACCAGTCCCTCACCGACTGGATCTCCGAATGGGTGCGGGCCGGCGGCTACGAGGGCGAGGATCTCATCACCCTGGTGCGCGGCACCCTGGGCCGCCTGCTCTTCTCCGGCGACGAGGTGAAGAAGCCGGTGCGCGTCATCTCCGGCGGCGAGCAAGGCCGCATGCTGTTCGGCAAGCTCATGCTGCTGCGCCCCAACGTGCTGGTCATGGACGAGCCCACCAACCACCTGGACATGGAATCCATCGAGTCGCTCAACAACGGCCTCGACGCCTTCACCGGCACCCTCGTCTTCGTCTCCCATGACCGCCAGTTCGTGTCCTCGCTCGCCAACAAGATCATCGAGCTCAAGCTGGACGGCAGCCACGTGGTCTACGAGGGCGGCTACGAGGACTACCTGGCCAGCCAGGGGCTGGAGTAACAGGCGCCGCGCGGAGCACGGTACACTGCGTGGCATCGGCTGAAACCAGCGCCCCACCCGTGAACGCGACGCCATGATCAAGCCCGCCTTCCGCCCGTTATTCGTCCTGCCGCTCGCCCTCGCTCTCGCCGGCTGCATGCAGGACTCCGCCTCCTACACCTTCCCGGAGAAGGACCACGCCATCACCCTGATCCGTATGCAGGACTGGCCTTGGCAAAGCAGTCTGAGCCTCGACGTGATGGCGGTCCGCATGCCCGACTGCAACGGTGGCCTGCGCATCCGCGATGTGCCGCGCAAGGCCGAGTTCGTCCTGTTCCAAGCACCGGATACCTACGCCGAACCGATCTTCATCCTGCGCGTGGATCGGCGGAATTTCGCGGTGAGCACGGCATCCTGCCGGGTGCAGGAATTCAAGGAAGCCCCCGAGGATGCCGGTCGCATGCTTGGCCATTTCCGCGAGCGGGACGGCGGCTTCGCCTTCGTGCCGGCCGGTGACTGAAGCACGCCCATGCGCTACGCCGACCTGCGCGATTTCATCGCCCAACTCGAAGCCCGCGGCGAGCTCAAGCGCATCCGCGCGGAGATCGACCCCAGGCTGGAAATGACCGAGATCGGCGACCGCGTGCTGCGCGCCGGCGGGCCCGCCCTGCTGTTCGAAAAGCCGAAGGGCTTCGCCATGCCGGTGCTGGCCAACCTGTTCGGCACGGTCGGGCGGGTGGCCCTGGGCATGGGCGAGGAGGACCCGGCCAAGCTGCGCGAGATCGGCAGGCTGCTCGCCTACCTGAAGGAACCGGAGCCGCCGAAGGGCCTCAAGGACGCCTGGGACAAGTGGCCGGTGCTGAAGCAGGTGCTCAACATGAGCCCGAAAGAAGTGCGTTCCCCCGCCTGTCAGGAAGTGGTGTGGGAGGGCCGGGACGTCGACCTCTCGCGCCTGCCCATCCAGACCTGCTGGCCCGGCGATGCCGCGCCGCTGCTCACCTGGGGCCTGGTCATCACGCGCGGGCCGCACAAGCCGCGGCAGAACCTGGGCATCTACCGGCAGCAGGTGATCGGCCCCGACAAGCTGATCATGCGCTGGCTCGCGCATCGCGGCGGCGCCCTCGATTACCGCGAATTCCAGGCGGCACATCCGGGCCAACCCTTCCCCGTCTGCGTGGCGGTCGGTGCCGACCCCGCCACCATCCTGGGGGCGGTGACGCCGGTGCCGGACTCCCTCTCCGAATACCAGTTCGCCGGCCTGCTGCGCGGCGCCAAGACGGAAGTGGCGAAGGCGTTGGGTTCCGACCTGCAGGTGCCGGCTAGCGCCGAGATCGTCCTGGAAGGCGTCATCCACGCCGGTGAAACCGCCCTCGAAGGCCCCTTTGGCGACCACACCGGCTACTACAACGAGCAGGAGACCTTTCCGGTCTTCACGGTCGAGCGCATCACCATGCGCCGCGACCCCATCTACCACTCCACCTACACCGGCAAGCCGCCGGACGAGCCTGCCATCCTCGGCGTCGCGCTGAATGAGGTGTTCGTGCCCCTGCTGCAGAAGCAGTTCCCAGAGATCACCGACTTCTACCTGCCGCCGGAAGGCTGCTCCTACCGCATGGCGGTGGTGAGCATGAAGAAGCAGTACCCCGGCCACGCCAAACGGGTGATGTTCGGCATCTGGAGCTTCCTGCGCCAGTTCATGTACACCAAGTTCATCCTGGTGACCGACGAGGACGTCAACGTGCGCGACTGGAACGACGTCATGTGGGCGCTCACCACCCGCGTCGATCCGGCGCGCGACACCCTGCTGGTGGAGAACACGCCGATCGACTATCTCGATTTCGCCAGCCCGGTCTCCGGCCTCGGTTCGAAGATGGGCATCGACGCCACCAACAAGTGGCCGGGCGAGACCAGCCGCGAATGGGGCACCCCGATCCGCATGACGGACGCGGTGAAGCAGCGCGTGGACGAACTCTGGCGCGAACTCGACCTGGATTGACGCGCATGGCCTTGGATTACCTCCGCTTCGTCCCGCTCAACGGCCTCTCCGAGGAGGGCCTGTCGGCGGCCGCCGGCCTCGCGCGCCGCATCCATCTGGAAGCCGGACAGATTCTGTTCCAGCAGGGCGAGCACGACGACACGCGCTATTACCTGCTGTCCGGCGAAATCCTCCTGGAGGCTGGCGACGAAGGCGCGCCACTGCTGATCCGCGCCGACAGCGAGGCGGCCCGTCACCCCCTGGCCCGTCTCAAGCCGCGCCGCTATTCGGGCCGGGCACGCGTCGCCTGCGAACTGCTCGGCTTCCCCGAGGCCGCGCTGGAGAATCTGGTCGCCCGCGATCAGGCCACCGCCTACGAAGTCACCGAGTTCGAGGGTGACGATCCCGTCTGGATGTTCGACCTGCTGCGCAACCCCGCCTTCGCGCGGGTGCCGCCGGCCAACCTGCACACCCTGTTCGCCCGCTTCCAGTCCATGCCGGTGACCGCCGGCCAGGTGGTCATCCGCCAGGGCGACGCGGGCGACTACTACTACCTGATCCGGAAAGGTCGCGCCCGCGTCGAGCGCCTGACCGGCGCCGGCACACCACTGCGCCTGGCCGAACTGGAAGCCGGCCAGGGTTTCGGCGAGGAGGCCCTGATTTCCGGCGAAGCCCGCAACGCCACCGTCACCATGCTCGACGATGGTCAACTCATGCGTCTGGCGGCCGACGACTTTCACGCGCAATTGCAGGCGCCTCTGGTTCGTCTGGTGGACGAGGCCGAGGCGTTGCGGCTGCTGCGCGAGGGCGGCGCGCAAACCGTGGACGTGCGCCTGGAAGATGAATACCGGCACGGCAGCCTGCCCGGCGCCCTCAACATTCCCCTCTACCTGCTGCGTGTGAAGGCCGCCGCCCTGCCCCGCGACCGCCTCTACATCCTCTTCGGCCACGGCGAGCGCCGCGCCAGCACCGCCGCCTTCCTGCTCGCGCAGCGCGGTTTCGAGACGCGCGTGCTGCGCGGCGGTCTGGCCGGCCTGAAAAAACCGCTGGCACCCGGCTAATAGTTGATTACAATACTCGGGTATTGATTTTCCCGGAGATGCCCATGTCCACCGAACTTCACATCGCCGCCCAGGCCGGAGACCACGCCGAGCTGCGTCGCCTGCTGGCCGCCGGCGCCGCCCCCGACAGCCGCGACCAGGAAGGTCGCACCGCGCTGCACCTGGCCGCCCAGGGCGGACATCTGGAAGCCGCGCGCGCCCTGCTCGAAGGTGGCGCCGACGTCAACGCGCGCGACGCCAACGACTGGACCCCGCTGTTCAAGGCCGCCTACAACCATGAGCTGGATTGCGGCTTCGCCCCGGTGGTGCGGGCCCTCGCGGAGGCCGGCGCCGACGTCAACGCGCGCATCTTCTACGGTCTCAGCCCCCTCATGCTGGCGGCCGGCGCCGGCGAGGCGGCGGTATGCGAGGTGCTGCTGGAAGCCGGCGCCGACGTGAAGGCCGCCAACGACGGCGGCCGCACCGCGCTGGCCATGGCCAAGGAGCGCTTCTTCGTCGACGTCATCAATCTCCTGCACGAAGCCGAGGGTTTCGTCATGGAGACCGAGGGCGGCGGCAGCTGCTCCAGTTCGCGCAAGGGCCCGCCCTCCGAGGCCAAGGTCGTGAATTTCATGAAGCGGCCCATGCACTGAGTTCCCGCCCGCCGCGGGGGAGCCGCGTAGGGTGTATAGGCAGCAAGGTGTTATGCGCCGGATGGATCCGCGCAATGCGCGGAGTCTACCCCCGCATCGCGGGGGCCTATTGCGACCTACTGTTCAGCGTGGGAGCGCTACACGGAGCCACTTGCGCGGCCCTCGTCTTATCTAGATCAACCACCGCGCGAAAAGCTCCAGCCTTCGCCCTCGGCTGGGCTCCACGGGCCGCCGCGCTTTTCCCTGGGCGGCGGCGCCGGGTTCTTGGGTGTGGGTGCCTGCGGCGGTGGCGGCGGATCCAGCCGGTCCACCTGCGGCGGCGGCGGTGCCTGCACGGGCTCCTGTTCCACCGGCTTCACCGGCGCCGTCGGCACGGGCTTGGGCTTCAACGCGGCCGGCACCGGGGTAGATGATGGCACCGGCTGCGCCTGCTTGGGCGCCGCCTGCCGGGCGGCCAGCGGTTTGCCGGAAACGGTGGCGGCCGGCGTGGCGGGCTGCGTCGAAGCCGCCGCGGTGGTTTCGGTCGACAGCGGGACGGCCTGCGGGGCTGCCGCGCTGGGCGGCATCGACTCTGCATCGAAAGCCGCCAGTGTCTCCGCCCAGGTCGGTTCCAGGACCTCGCTGCCCAACACCAGCCCGCGCAGGGCGGGCTCGATGTTCTTCATGATCTGCACCGCGATGCCGCTGGTGAAGCGGTAGTCGGCCGCCGCCTCGCCGGGCACGAATACCGTCATCACCCCGAAGAAACGCTCGCCCAGGAAGAAGGCGAAGGTGGCGGTGCGGTTCATGACCTTGGATTCCAGCACCTGGCCGCTGGCCGAATACACCTCGTAGCGGTGATCGCCGGTGCCGGTCTTGCCACCGATGGTCAGAAACTCGCCGCCGCCGAGCGGATAGGCACCGCGCAGGCGGCGGGCGGTGCCCTGTTGCACGACGTCGACGAGGGCGCGGCGCACCACCCCGGCCACCTCGGCGGAGAAGATGCGCGTGGCCTCCGGTTGCTCGCGCTTGAGCACGCTGTGATAGGGCGTGCCCGCGGCAAACTCGATGCGGGTGAGGGTGACGGGCTGCAGCTTGACGCCGTCGTTGAGGATCACGCCCATCATCTCCGCCAGGGCGGCGGGCCGGTCGGCCGAGGAACCGATGGCGGTGGCATAGGAGGGCACCAGCGTGCCGAACGGATAGCCGAGCTGACGCCAGCGCCGGTGGACTTCCTGGAATGCCTCGATCTCCAGCAGGGAGAGGATGCGCAAATCCTGCGCGTTCTTGTGACTGGTCTGCAACAGCCAGCCGTACACGTCCTGGCGCTCCTTCTGGCTGGCCTTGGTGATGTCGTTCCAGCCGGCCTGCGGACTCGCGCGCAGATACGCCACCAGCCACAGTTCCAGGGGATGTATCTGGGCGATGTAGCCGCGGTCGGAGAGGTCGAATTTGTCCGGGCCGTAGGTTTCGTAGAGGAACTGGTAGTCCCCCTCGTTCAGGCTGGCGGGATTGTTCAGGCGCTGCCGGATGAAGGCGCTGAAGCTGGCGACGTCGGCCTGGGGTTCCAGGTAGCGGTGCACGGCGGCAAGCCGCCGGGGGTTGGCGGTGAGGTGGTTGAGCAGGGCGCCGCTGGCTTCCTCCGGCTTCAGCCCCTTGTACTTCTTGTGGAAGCGGGCCAGATAGGACTTGCCCTCCTTGTCCGCGAAGCGCCGCAGGTATTCGGCCCGCCGCGGATCCCCGGGGTCGGCCAGGATCTGCGCCGCGCCCTTCGGGTCGCGATACATGAAATGCCGCGCGATGTCGCGCATCAGGCGGATGAAGGGCAGGTTCACCGAGTTGCGCGTGGCCTCCCACATGTCCATGACCTTGTGGTCGTCCTCGCGGTTGAAGTTGGCGAACTGGTGCACGCCGCCGCCGGTGAGGAAGGATTCCGCCGGGCTGGCCGAATAGGTTCGCGCCATGGCCGCTTCCAGCATGGGCGTGAGCGACTTGCCGCTGGCTCCGGCCAGATAGTTGAGCGCCCAGCGCAGCAGCAGATCCTTGTCCGCAACCTTGACCCTGAGCAACTCGCCACGCGACATGCCGGCGTATTGTTCATGCAGCTCCGCCACCAGTTGCAGGTAGGTGAGGAGGGTGCGCAGCTTGGCCGAGGACCCCATGTCCAGCTTGGCACCCTTGTTGATATCGAAGGGCTGGTTCAGGTTGTCGGCCTGCACCCTGAGCAGGGCGCCTTCCTCGGTGTTCTCGTACAGGGTGAAACTGTAGATCGGTTTGCTCAGGTCATTCTCGGGGGACAGCAGGTACTGTCCGTAGAGGCCGGCGGCTTCCACCACGAGCGGATCGGACAGGCGCCGCAGAAAGGCCGAGATGGCGCGCTGGGTGGGACCGTGCAGGGTGGCGCGGGCCTTCACGTCGAGACGGTCGAGGTCATACAGGCGCGGCACGCCGAGGCGGCCGGAGAGCTCGACGCGCAGGGCGCTGGCCGCCTTGTCCTCGAACTGCTCGGCGTCACCGTTGCGCCGCGTCTTGCCATTCACACGAAAGGCGATGCGCTCACGCAGGGCCGCGTCGCGCAGTTCCGGGCTGATCACCCGCGCCTCCGCCAGGAGGCGCAGGTGCGCGTCGGCATGGGCATTCAGTTGGTCGCGGCCGGACAGCAGGTAATAGGACGGCTTGCGCTGGGAAATCAGCAGACCGAGCACGTGCTTGTAGGCACGCGCAGTTTCCGACGTCGGTTTCGGCGCGCGCAGCAGACGGTTGGCCTCCTCGAAATCCAGACCGAACCAGGCATGCAGGCCATCGCCCACGCCGTTCACCTCGCCGAAGCCCGGCGCCGCGGCGAGCGGCACCGAGTTCAGGTAATCGAGCACGATGCGGCGCCGCGTGGCGCGCGTGTCCTCGCCATCGAGATAGGCGCGCAGCGAGGCCGACACCATCTGCCGCAGCTTGTCGGCCGGGGTCATGGTCAGGCCATCCGGGGAATGCCGGTATTTCTCGATCTGGGTGGCCAGGGTGGAGCCGCCGGGCACGTTGCGTGAGGGATCCACCGCCTGCAGCATTTTCTCCAGCAGCGCCGCGCCGAGGCGATCCCACTCCACCGCAGGATTGCGTTGCGGGTGATTGGGATCGAGCAGTTCGCGGTTCTCGATGAACAGCAGGGTGTTCGCCACCACCGCCGGCACCCCGTTGAAATCGGCGTAGGCGTGGCGGGGATGGCGCGCGCTGTAGAGCGGTTCGCCGCGGCAGTCGAGGATGTCGAGACCCGCCACGGACTTTTCCGCGTAGGGCATGAACAGACCGAAGTCGTGCACGCGCGTCATTTCCGGTGACAGGCGCGCCTGCTCGGTGACCAGGAAGCCTTGCTGCTTCAGGCGCTGCAGGTATCCGGGCAGGCCCACATACCCCAGGCGGATGTCATAGGGTCCGGCCTCCGGGGTACGCAGATCCGGGTTCTCGCCGGCCTCGGTCTGGAAGGTCAGTCGCTTGCCGTAGCCCGCCAGCACCATGGCCTGGAACGGCGAGGCGATCAGTTCATAGGCGGCGACGAGGGCGCCGACCAGCATCGCCGCGAAGATGAAAATCCAGAAGCCAGGCCCCAGCTTGCGCGGTCTTCTCGGCGGCAGCGCGCCGGGTGGCACGCGGATAGGCGTCTCGGACACGGACGGGCTGGTCATAGCGGGTGCTCATCCACCGCCGGGCGGCGGGGCTGCATCACGATTGCGCGAACTCCCCCAGCCAGTCGCGAGGCCGCAGGAAATCGCTGTACAGCCGGGCCTCCGGCGTTCCCGGCTCGGGTTTCCAGTCATAGCGCCATTTCACCAGCGGCGGCATGGACATCAGGATGGATTCGGTGCGGCCGCCGGATTGCAGGCCGAACAGGGTGCCGCGGTCGAACACCAGATTGAATTCCACGTAACGGCCGCGGCGATAGAGCTGGAAATCCCGCTCCCGCTCGCCGTAGGGGGTGTCGACGCGGCGCTCGAGGATGGGCACGTAGGCGGAGAGGAAGTGATCGCCCACCGACTCGGTCAGGTTGAAGCACTGTTCGAAGCCTCCCTCGGAGAGGTCGTCGAAGAAGATGCCGCCGACGCCGCGCGGCTCGTTGCGGTGCTTGAGGAAGAAGTACTCGTCGCACCACTGCTTGAAGCGCGGGTAGAGGGCCGGGTCGAAGGGGTCGAGCGACTTGCGGCACATGCTGTGGAAGTGCACCGCGTCCTCCTCGAAACCGTAGTAGGGAGTAAGGTCCATGCCGCCGCCGAACCACCACACCGGTGCCTCGCCGTCCTTCTCGGCGACGAAGAAACGCACGTTCATGTGCGAGGTGGGAGCGTAGGGATTGCGCGGGTGCATGACCAGCGACACGCCCATCGCCTGCCAGCGCCGGCCAGAGAGTTCCGGCCGGTGCGCCGAGGCGGAGGGCGGCAGTTTGGCGCCCATGACGTGGGAGAAGTTGCAGCCGCCCCGCTCCAGGACGTTGCCCTCCTCCACCAGGTAGGAATAGCCGCCGCCGCCCTCGGGCCGCTCCCAGCCGTCGCGGCGGAAGGTCTTGCCGTCCACCTGCTCCATGCGTTCGACGATGAGCTCCTGCAACTCCAGGAGGAATTCCTTGACGCGTTCCGTGTTCATAGCAATCGAGGCGGACCCAAACGGCCGGATTCTACCCAGAAAAACGGCGCGGGCTGCGCACTTCGAGATTGCGCCGACCCATGCTCGCGGGAATTCTCAAGTCCACAGGCTCAGGGGCGGATCCGCCACCACCGCGCGCAGGAGGTCGCCACGGCTGACGAAGCCGACCAGGGTGCCGTCGTCGTTCACCACGGGCACGCCGGGCAGGTCATCATCCAGCAGGACACGGGCGATGCGGCGGATGTCGGTGACCGGATCGGCGGTGATCACCGGCGTAAGCATCACCTCGCCGACATGGCGCACCAGGGGCATGCGACCGTGCTTTCTTTGCAGGTCGAACGTGATCAGCAGATCACGTTCCGTCACCAGGCCGACCAGCTTGCCGCCGGCATCCAACACCGGTGCCTGGCGCACGCCGCGCGCCAGCAGGCGGCGCCAGGCCGCGGCAGTCTGTTCCTCCGCCGACAGCGTGAAGACCGCGCGGCTCATGATCTGGTAGGCGTGATACAGGGGACCGCGATCCTGCTCGGGCGCTTGCAGGGTTTCCTGGTAGGCGCGGGCGGCGGCCTCGTAGCCTGCGGTCTGGCCGCCCGTATCCCGGTTCTGCGTCCGCTCGACGAAAGTCGGCAGCGCTTCCTCGCCCTCCTGGCCGATCGCCCTGCCACTGCGGGCGCGGGTCACCCCGGTCAATTCCGAAAGTTGTTCCAGGGTGCCGCGAAAATGCTGGCCCGAAAGGCCATAGAGAGAAAACATGGCGGGTCTCCGGCGGGAAACGCGGCCAGCATAACCCAGGTCGCCGCCCTGACCACCGTCACCCGCGAATCAGGGCCGCACCACGCCGCCGTTGTAGGGATCGAGGATGGTGGAGGGGCGCTTGCGGCGGCCGACGCGGCCTTCCAGCACGAGCACGCGGGCACCGAACTGGCGCCGGCACTCGGCGGCCGTCTTCAGGGGGCGCCGGCCGGCCAGGTTGGCGCTGGTCGATACCAGGGGCATGCCCAGGAAATGGCAGAGGCGCGAGGCCTCGGCATGGGCGGTTACACGCACCGCCATCTTCTCGTGCCGTCCGAGTAGCCAGCGCGGACAGCGCCGGCCTTTGGGCAGCAGCAGAGTGGTCGGTCCGGGCCACCAGTCGCCGAAGCGGCGCAGGATCTCGCGGGGATTGGGAGCGAGGTAAGGCTTGAATTGGTGACAGTCGGAGCCGATGAGGATAAGGCCCTTGTTGCGCGGCCTCCCCTTGAGCCGCAGGATGCGGGCCACCGCCCCGGCGTCGCGCGGGTCGCAACCCAGGCCGTAGCAGGACTCGGTGGGATAGGCGAGGACCCCTCCACGCCTGAGGAAGGCAAGAATGCGGCGGATCGGCGGCAGCGGGGTCAAGGTTGCGGCGCGGCTAGGATTTCTTGCGCCGGATGGCGCGCCAGCCGATGTCGCGGCGCATCTGGCGGCCGGCGAAGTCGATGCCCTCCGCCACCTCGTAGGCGCGCGCCTGGGCGATCTTCACCGTGTCGCCGAGGGCGGTGACGCAGAGCACGCGGCCACCGGCGGTCACCACCTGGTCGTCCTCGATCGCGCTGCCGGCGTGGAACACGTGGAAATCCTCGCCCTTCGCGTCGAGGCCGGTGATGGCGTCGCCCTTGCGCGGGCTGTCCGGATAACCGGCCGCGGCCATCACAACGCCCAGGGCGCAACGCCGGTCCCACTCGGCATCGACCCGGTCCAGGGTGCCGTCGATGGCGGCCTCGAGCAGGGTCACCAGGTCGGACTTGAGCCGCATCATGATGGGCTGGGTTTCCGGGTCGCCCATGCGGCAATTGAATTCCAGCACCCCCAACTTGCCGCGGGGACCGATCATCAGGCCGGCATAAAGGAAGCCAGTGAAGGGCGTGCCTTCGGCCTGCATGCCGGCCACCACCGGACGGATCACCTCGCGCATGACCTTGGCGTGGACTTCCGGCGTCACCACCGGTGCCGGGGAATAAGCGCCCATGCCGCCGGTGTTGGGGCCCTCGTCACCGTCCAGCAGGCGCTTGTGGTCCTGGCTGGTGGCCAGCGCGAGGACGTGCTCGCCGTCGACCATGACGATGAAGCTGGCCTCCTCGCCCACCAGGCATTCCTCGATGACCACCCGGTGGCCGGCCTCGCCCATGCTGTTGCCGGAGAGCATGGCCTCGACGGCGGCGTGGGCCTCCTCGGCGGTTTGCGCCACCACCACGCCCTTGCCGGCGGCGAGGCCGTCGGCCTTGACCACGATGGGCGCACCCTTGTCCTGGATGTAGGCGTGGGCGGCGGCGGCCTCGGTGAATGTGGCGAAGGCAGCGGTGGGAATCTGGTGCCGGGCCATGAACTGCTTGGCGAAATCCTTGGAGGATTCCAATTGGGCCGCCGCTTGCGTGGGGCCGAAAATCTTCAGTCCGGCGGCGCGGAAGGCGTCCACCACGCCGGCGGCGAGAGGCGCCTCGGGACCGACCACGGTGAGCTGGACGCCCTCGTTCTTGGCGAACTCGATCAGGTCGGGGATGGCGCTGACGGCCACGTTCTCCACCCCCTCCTCGCGGGCCGTGCCGCCGTTTCCGGGCGCCACGAACACTTTCTGCACGCGGGGGGATTGCTTGAGCCGCCAGGCCAGGGCGTGTTCACGCCCGCCGGAGCCGATCACCAATAATTTCATGTTTGTCTCGGGATCCTTGTCGGGGAAAAGCGAAACGAGAAACGGGAAACGCCGGCAGGACAGTCATCCTGAGCGCGGGTTTGTCGTTTCCCTTTTGCCATTTCTTTTTTTCCGCCTGAATCAGTGCCGGAAATGCCGCACGCCGGTGAACACCATGGCGATGCCATGCTCGTTGGCCGCTGCGATGACTTCGTCGTCGCGCATCGAGCCGCCGGGCTGGATCACAGCGGTGATGCCGGCGGCGGCGGCGTTGTCGAGGCCGTCGCGGAAGGGGAAGAAGGCGTCGGAAGCCATCACCGAGCCGGGCACCACCAGGCCGGCCTGCTCGGCCTTGATGCCAGCGATGCGCGCCGAGTTGACGCGGCTCATCTGGCCGGCGCCGACACCGATGGTCATACGGTCCCTGGCGTAGACGATGGCGTTGGACTTGACGAATTTGGCCACGCGCCAGGCGAACAGCAGGTCTTCCATTTCCTTCTCGCTGGGGGCGCGGCTGGTGACTACCTTGAGGTCGCCGTGCAGCAGGATGTCCGCGTCCTGCACCAGCAGGCCGCCGGCCACCCGCTTCATGTCCATCTGGTTGACCGGGCCGGCCCACCGGCGGCATTCCAGCAGGCGCACGTTCTTCTTCGCGGCCACGGCTTCGGAGGCCTCGGGGCTCACCTCGGGAGCGATGATCACCTCGACGAACTGGCGCTCGACGATGGTCTTCGCCGTCTCGCCGTCCAGGCGGCCGTTGAAGGCGATGATGCCGCCGAAGGCGGATTCTGGATCGGTCTGGTAGGCCCGGTTGTAGGCTTCCAGCAGGTTGGCGCCGTAGGCCACGCCGCAGGGGTTGGCGTGCTTGACGATGACGCAGGAAGGCGCGGCGTCGAACAGCTTGACGCACTCCAGGGCCGCGTCGGTGTCGGCGATGTTGTTGTAGGACAGTTCCTTGCCCTGGATCTGGCGGGCGGAGGCGATGGTACCGGCCGGGGCGTGGGCTTCCACGTAGAAGGCGCCGTTCTGGTGCGGGTTCTCGCCGTAGCGGCAGGTCTGCGCGCGGCTGAATTGCAGGGTCAATTTTTCGCCAAACGCGCCACGCTCGCCAGTCTCGTTGAGGGAAGTCAGATAGTTGCTGATGTGGCCGTCGTACTGGGCGGTGTGGGTGAAGGCCTTCTTCGCCAGACTGAAGCGGGTGGCGTCGCTCAAGGCGCCGCCGTTTGCCTGCATTTCCGCAACCAGCCCCGCATAGTCGGCCGGGTCGGTGACGATGGCCACGTGCCTGTAGTTCTTCGCCGAGGAGCGCACCATGGCCGGGCCGCCGATGTCGATGTTCTCGATGGCGTCCTCCAGGGTGTGGGGTTTGGAGACGGTCTGCACGAAGGGGTACAGGTTCACGCAGACCAGATCGATGTAGCCCAGGCCGTGCTCGGCCATGGTCGCCGCGTGGGCCGGGTTGTCGCGCACCGAGAGGATGCCGGCGTGGACTTTGGGATGCAGGGTCTTGACCCGGCCATCCAGCATTTCCGGGAAGCCAGTGAACTCGGACACGTCCTTGACCGGCAGGCCGGCGTCGCGGATGGCCTTGGCGGTGCCGCCGGTGGAGAGCAGTTCAACGCCGGCGGCCGACAGCGCGCGGGCGAAGTCGATGAGACCGGTCTTGTCGGAAACGGAGAGGAGGGCGCGTTTGATCATGATTTCCAGGCGAGTGGCAAGTGGTTAGTAGCAAGTGGCGCGAGTGTTTTCACTTGCCACTAGCCACTCGCTATTTGATTCCATGCTGCTGCATCTTCTTGCGCAGCGTGTTGCGGTTGATGCCCAGCCATTCTGCGGCGCGGCTCTGGTTGCTGCCGGCCCGGTCCAGGATCACCTCCAGCAGCGGCTTTTCCACGCAGTTCAGGACCATCTCGTAGATGCCGGCGGGCGGCTCCCCATCGAGGTCCTTGAAGTACTGTTCCAGCTCCCGGCGCACGCAGGCGGCCAGTTCGCTTTCGTTGAAGTGGGTCTCCATCCATCACACCTTGTTGTTCAGGCTGCTTCACGCCGCGCGGGCGGCATGTCCAGGTAAATCAGTCGGCTGGCGCGTTCGCGCGCGCGCCAGAAGAAATCGTTGACGGCCTCGAGCTGGGCGCCGGGGCTTTCCAGTTGGTTCATGGCATGGCGGAAATGGGCGGAATCCGCCAGGCCCCGCGTGTACCAGGCGATGTGCTTGCGCGCCATGCGCAGGCCGGCGGGCTGGCCGTAGAAGGCGTAGAGGTCCTCCAGGTGGGCCAGCAGCACGTCGTGGATTTCCGCGACTTCCGGCGCCGGCAGCTTCTCTCCGCTGGCGAGGAAATGGCCGATCTCGCGAAACAGCCAGGGCCGGCCCTGGGCGGCGCGACCGATCATGACGGCGTCGGCCCGGGTCGTTTCCAATACGTACTTCGCCTTCTCCGGCGTGGTGATGTCGCCGTTGGCGATGACCGGAATGCGGGCTGCTGCCTTCACCGCCGCGATGGTTTCGTACTCCGCCTCGCCGGAATACCCACAGGCGCGGGTGCGGCCGTGGATGGCCAGGGCCTGGATGCCCGCTTCCTGGGCGATGTGCAGGATGGCGAGCGCGTTCCTGTGCGATCGGTCCCAGCCGGTGCGGATCTTCAGGGTCACCGGCGTGCCCGGCACCGCCCGCACCACCGCCTCCAGGATGCGACCCACCAGGGGCTCGTCCTGCAACAGGGCGGAGCCGGCCATGACGTTGCACACCTTCTTCGCCGGGCAGCCCATGTTGATGTCGATGATCTGGGCGCCCTCGCCCGCGTTGTAGCGGGCCGCCTCGGCCATCATGGCAGGATCGCTGCCGGCGATCTGCACCGAGATCGGCTCCACCTCGCCCGCGTGGTTGGCCCGGCGCCGGGTCTTGGCGGAGCCGTAGAGCAGGGAATTGGATGTGACCATTTCCGACACCGCCATGCCGGCGCCCATCTTCTTGCACAGCTGGCGGAACGGCCGATCGGTGACACCCGCCATGGGCGCGACGATCAGGTTGTTCTTGAGCTGGAAGGGACCGATGCGCATGAAAGAAACGGGGAGGGAACGGCGGACGAAAGTTGCGCATTTTATACGCAACACCCCGTATACAAAAGACAGGACTGAGGACTGAGTAGCGAGTGCCGAGTATACCCACTCGCTACTCGCTACTCGCTACTCGCTACTCACTACTCACTACTCACTACTCACTACTCACTACTCACTACTCACTACTCACTACTCACTACTCGCTACTCAGTCCTATGCCGCCTTCTTCATGTGCTTCTGGTAGAGGAACTCCAGCACCTGACCGCGCAGATGGTGGTAGTGGGCGTTCTCCGCCAGCTTCAGGCGGTCGCGCGGACGCGGCAGGTCGACGTCCAGGACTTCGCCGATGGTGGCGGCCGGACCGTTGGTCATCATAACGATGCGGTCGGAGAGCAGCACCGCCTCGTCGACGTCGTGGGTCACCATCAGGGTGGTGGCGTGGGTCTCCTGGACGATGCGCATGAGTTCGTCCTGGAGACCGGCCCGGGTCAGCGCGTCGAGCGCGCCGAAGGGCTCGTCCAGCAACAGCACCTTGGGTTCCATGGCCAGGGCGCGGGCGATGCCCACCCGCTGCTTCATGCCGCCTGATATCTCGCCGGGATGCTTGTGCATGGCGTGGGCCAGGCCCACCAGCTCCAGCGCGGCCTGGGTACGTTCCTTCAGTTTGGCCTTGGCTTCCCTGGCGCCGAACACCCGTTCCACCGCCAGATAGACGTTGCCGAAGCAGGTCAGCCAGGGCAGCAGGCTGTGGTTCTGGAACACCACCGCCCGCTCCGGGCCGGGACCGCTGATTTCCCGCTCCGACAGCAGCAGGATGCCGTCGGTGGGGGTGGTCAGGCCCGCCACCAGATTCAGCAGGGTGGACTTGCCGCAGCCCGAGTGACCGATCAAGGCGATGAACTCGCCCTGCTTCACGGTCAGGTTGATGTCGGTCAGGGCCGTGAACTTGCCCTTCTTGGTGTCGAACACCATCTTGGCGTTCTCGATGTGCAGGTAGTTGTGCATGGGTTTCTCCGTGAAGGGGGAAGGGTAAAGGGAGAAGGGTGGGGGGGCGGGGCCTTCACCCTTCCCCCTTGAGCGCCCCAGGCGCGGACCCTTTACCCTTCACTCATAGTTGAACCGCTTCGCGATCAGCATCAGGGACTGCTCCAGCATCAGGCCGACGATGCCGACGATGAAGATGGCGATGAGGATATGCTCGACGTTCAGGTTGTTCCATTCGTCCCATACCCAGAAGCCCAGGCCGGTGCCGCCGGTGAGCATCTCCGCCGCGACGATGACCAGCCAGGCGACGCCCATGGACAGGCGGATGCCGGTCATCAGGTGGGGCAGGACGGAGGGGAACAGGATGCGGGTGAAGATCTTCCACTCGGACAGGTTCAGCACCCGCGCCACGTTCAGGTAGTCCTGCGGCACCCGCGACACGCCGGCGGCGGTGTTGAGGATGATGGGCCAGATGCTGGAGATGAAGATCACCCACAGCGACGCAGGCTCGGTCTCCTTGAACACGTACAGGCCGATGGGCAGCCAGGCGAGCGGAGAGACCGGGCGCAGCAGGCTGATGATGGGCGCCATCATGCCGGACAGGAAGGCGAAGCGCCCGATCATGAAGCCCAGGGGGATGCCCACCAGGGCGGCCAGGCCGAAGCCGGCACCGACCCGGTAGAGGGAGTGCAGGATGTTCCAGCCGATGCCCTTGTCGTTGGGACCGTTGTCGTAGAAGGGATCCGCGAACAGCGCCTTGGCCGCCTCCCAGGTCTTGGCCGGGCCGGGCAGGCCGCTGTCGCCGCCGCTGGCGGAGACGATCTGCCAGAGCAGGATGAACAGGGCGATGCCGATCACCGGCGGCACGCCGGCTCGGAAGAAGTTGCCGAATGATTCCAGCAGGGCGCGGCCCCGCTCGGTCTCGAAGTAAGGGGTGGGCCGCAGCTTCGCCGGGGCTTCGGCGGGCGCACTGGCGGGCACGGTTTCTGGCTTGTTCATGATGTCCTTCAAACTGCCTTCGTTGAATGTCACTGCGCTCATGGCGGACTCCTGGTTTGCTCGTAGGGCGGATTAGCCGCATCGCGGCGTAATCCGCCAGGATTGGCGGGTTACGGCCTACGGCCTAACCCGCCCTACGCTCACTTGAACCCTCAAGCCTTCACCTTGAACCCGTCCGCGTACGCCTTCGGGTTCTTGCCGTCCCACACCACGCCGTCGATGAGCTTGTGGCTGCGCATCTCCGACTTGGGCACGGCCACGCGGGCCTGCGCGGCGGCATCCTTGTAGAGGGCGACCTGGTTCACCGCCCTGGCCACGGCCAGGTAATCCGGATGGTCCTTGAGCAGGCCCCAGCGCTTGTGCTGGGTGAGGAACCACATGCCGTCCGACAGGTACGGGAAGTTGACGCTGCCGTCGGCGAAGAACTTCATGTAGTTCTTGTCCTGCCACTTCCTGCCGATGCCGTTGTCGTACTGGCCCAGCATGCGGTCCTCGATGACGTCGAACTCGGTGTTGACGTAGGACTTGGCGGAGATGATCTTCGCCACTTCCGAGCGGTTGCCCATGGTGTCGATGTACTTCGAGGCTTCCAGGATGGCGGCCACCATGGCGCGCGCGGTGTTGGGGTACTTCTGCACGAACTCCAGAGTGGTGCCCAGCACCTTCTCGGGATGGTCCTGCCAGATGTCCTGGCTGGTGACGGCGGTGAAGCCGATCTTGTCGTGGATGGCACGGGCGTTCCAGGGCTCGCCGACGCAGTAGCCGTCCATCTTGTCGACGCGCATGTTGGCCACCATCTGCGGCGGCGGCACGGTGATCACCTTGACGTCCTTGAACGGGTCGATGCCATACGTCGCCATCCAGTAGTACAGCCACATGGCGTGGGTGCCGGTGGGGAAAGTCTGGGCGAAAGTCCATTCCTTCGGCTCCGCCTTCACCAACTTGGCCAGACCGGCACCGTCGGTGACGCCCTTGGCCTTGAGCTGGTTGTTGAGGGTGATGGCCTGACCGTTGTTGTTGAGGTTCATGAGCACGGCCATGTCCTTCTTCGGCCCGCCCACGCCCAATTGCAGGCCGTAGATCAGGCCATAGAGCACGTGCGAGGCGTCGAGCTCGCCGTTCACCAGCTTGTCGCGCACGCCGGCCCAGGAGGCTTCCTTGCTGGGGGTGATCTTCAGGCCGTACTTCTTGTCGAAGCCCTTCTCGGCGGCGATGGCCACGCTGGCGCAGTCGGTCAGCGGGATGAAGCCGATCTTCACCTCGGGCTTCTCGGGGGCGTCGGAACCCGCCGCCCAGGCGGCGCTGCGCACACCCGGAGGGACGAGGGACATGAGGGCGGCGGCGGCGGACATGCTGGCGGCTTTCTTCAAGAAGTCACGTTTTCCATCGTTGACGGCGGGCTGTTCACTGCTGGGCGGGAGGCTATCCATTGCATTACTCCAGAAAAAAGCGGCGTCCAACTCCGAAGGAGCGGGACGCCGTTGTCCAAGTAAATCCGATAAGGAGCGACATGGCCGACGCGCCTTTGCGCCGGTCAGCTACTGTTTAGCAACCTCCGTGCCAGCTCCGAGGAGATGCCGTCAAGCCTTGATTTCACTGGGGTTTATGGGTGGCCGAGGGATTCCCGGGCAAGCGGGCGGCCACAGCCTGCACCGTCAACGGGCGCAAAAAACCGGGAATTCTCCATTTCCGGGCACGCCGGGAGCGGCCCTACTGCCAGGCGTAGTCGTCCAGCACCTCGCGCAGCTCCACCCGCCAGGCCTTGAGCAGGCGCTGCGCGGGCTCCTCGGGAAAATCCCGCAGCCACGGCTCGAAATCGTCGGTCATCACGGTGACCATGCCGTCCGCCTCGACCAGGGTCAGACGCAGCGGCAACAGGTTGAGCAGCAGCGGATCGGCCGCCTCCGCCCAACGCACGGCGGTCTCGCTGCCGATGAACAACACGCGTACGTGGGGGTTGCCGAAGCCCCGCTTCTGCAGGGCGGTATCGATGGGCTGATCCTTCACCAGCACCATGTCATGGTTGGCGGCGGCCAGGGTGATGTCTTCCACCGCACGGAGCATGGTAGCCGGCTTGCTCGCCGTCAGCGGTTCGGCGGCCGTAACCGGCGCCAGCAGGCAGGCGGCGAGGAAAAGCAGGCCGGCGCCCCTCACAGCGTCACCTCGTCGAGGATGGACAGGAAATCCCGCTTCAGCGCCTCGGCCTCCGGCCACAATTCAGGATTGCCGATGCCGAGCGCGACCCAGGCCGGGTTCACCGCCATCAGGTCGACCCCGGTGGGGGTTTCGACCAGGGTGATGCGATAGGGAATCCACTGCGCGGCACGCGGATCCAGGCGCAGCGCGCGGTCCATCTTCTCCATGTTGCAGAAGTAGAACAGGCGCACCGAGCGCACCTCCTGGCCATAGGGCACCAGACGGCTGTCGATGGCCTGCTGCCGCACGTAACTGTAGTTGTGCCCCGCCGCCGCCCGATGCAGCGCGACCAGGGTCTGGTTGATGTCGCGTCCCTCGATGGTGACGGTGAGTATCGGCGGCTCCGTCGCGGCCGCCGTTCCGGCGGCGAGTCCGGTGGCCAGCGCGAGTCCGCGCAGGAAGCGGATGAACATGCAAGCTCCTGACCGTATCGTTTCGTTTCTCATGGGGAACCATGCTCCCACACGAGCATCACGGCAAATTCAGGTCTTTCATGTCGGAGGGAATCCGCGCGCGTGTCGATGCGGGCCCGCCACAGCGCCGCTTCAGGTCGACTCCATGAGCCGCCGCGCCACGTCCGCCAGGCGCAGCCGCTGCGCCATGGCCTCGCGGCGCAGGGCCTGGTAGGCGGCCTCCTCGGATAGCTTGTGCGCCTTCATGAGGCGGCGCTTGGCCTGCTCGACGAGCTTGTGCTCCTGCAGCTCCTGGCGCGCCCGCAGCACGTCGTCGCGCAGCGCCTGCCAGGCCTCGAACTGCACCTGGGCGAGTTGCAGGATGGGTTGCAGGCGCTCGCTCTTGACGCCATCCACCAAGTAGGCCGCGACGCCCGCCGACACCGCGGAATGCATGGCCTCACGGGAATCGTCCTGGCTGAACATGACGATGGGCCGGGGCGAGGATTCGCTCATCACCACGATCTGTTCCAGGGTGTCCCGGCTGGGGGAATCCACATCCATGATGATGGCGTCCGGTTCGATCTCCTCCACCCAGTCCGGCAGGTTGATGGCCCGGTCGAGCCGGCCCACGAGATGATGTCCGGGCGCGTTCTCGGACAGGCTGCCCAGCAAGGCCTCCAGCCGCCGCTTGGACGGGCTGATGACCAGGATCTTGAGCGCCTCGCCCATGCCGCTATGGCCTGGCTCTGGAAACGTTGGCGTGGAACAGGGCCTTGTGGACGTCGCCCAGGGACACCATGCCTTCCAGCTTGTCGCCGGTAGCCACGGGGATGCGGCGCAGGTGATGGCGCACCATGGTGGACGCTGCCTGCATGGCGGGCATGTCCGGCCCCACCGAGAGCACCCGGGTCGCCATGACATCGGCGGTCTTCAGGTGCATCACATCCTTGTACTGGGCCTCCATGGCATCGAAGTCCATGCCCAGCATGCCGTCGCGGAAGTCGCCCAGGCTGGGGAAAAGGCGCGAGAGCACGTCCTTCTCGGCAATGAAGCCCACCAGCTTGCCTTCCCGGACCACCGGCAGGCCGGACAGGCGGTAAAGACACATGACGGAAGAAACTTCCAGGAGGGAGGTGTCCGGGTCTACGACGCGGACGTTCGTGGTCATGATTTGCTTGACGATCATGGTGGCTCCGATCAGCTCGTTGAGAGGCTAGCCCGCAAGCAGCAGGTAGACAAGAAGCAGGTTGAACACCAGGGAAACGAAGGCCACCGCCTGCCAGAAACGCAACGGATCCCGCTCCAGGGCCGGCGTCGGCCGGGGGCGGGAAAGGCGGGTAGCCTCGCCCCGTTCCAGGGCGATGAGGAATTCCTCGGCGGTTTCGAAGCGCTGCTCCGGAGTCCGGGCGCAGGCCTTGAGCAGCACGTTATCCAGCCAGGGGGGAATGTCCGGGCGGTAGCGACTGGGGGGCGCCGGCTCGCCGAACCGGGGATGCTGAAAGGGCTCCACCTCGCCATAGGGATACTTGCGGGTGAGGAGGTGGTAAAGGGTGACGCCCGCCGCGTACAGGTCCGTTCCCGGCCCGGCCTTGCCTTGGCCGAACAATTCCGGCGCCAGGAAGCTGGGCGTGCCCGGCACCCCGTCGGCCTCGCTGGCCGGGCAGGCGGGACACCAGGCCACCCCCAGGTCCAGCAGGCGCAGCTTGCCGGCGCTATCCAGGTGCAGGTTGCCGGGCTTCACGTCCCGATGCAGCACGTCCAGCCGATGCAGCGCCCCCAGCGCCTTCATGAGGCGGATGCCCAGGCCCGTCACCTCGGCGCTGGTGAAATGGTGGCCGGCATCCAGGCGCTGCTGCAGAGAGGCACCCTCGTGCCAGCTCTGCACAAAATACAGGTAGTTCCGGGCCTGCAAGGGAAGGATTTCCGGCAGGTAATGGGAGCGCACCCGCTTGCCCAGCCACTCCTCCATCAATAGCCGCTCGGCCGCCTCCCGATCCCCTTCCAGCAGGGGCTGGAGCGTCTTCAGGAGCCAGGTCTGGCCGGTGTCGGCGTGGCGCACTCGATACAAGAGGGTGGCGCTGGATTCGTGGGCCTTCTCCTCAATGAGGAAATCGTCCAGGCGGGCGCCGGCGTGAAGGTTGCCCGGCAGGGGCAGGTCCCGGGCATCGGCGGCGGGGACGCGGTCCACCTCTTCCAAAGCCAGCACCCGCGCCACCAGGGCGGTGGCATTGTCCTGGCCACCCCGGACATGGGCCTCCCGTACCAGGGCGGGCGCCGCGAATTCCGGCTGATCGTGCAATTGCAGGAGTCGGTGCAACTCCTGTTCTCCCAGTGGTTCCCAGACGCCATCGGACACCAGCAGGAAGCGGTCCCCCACCGCCAGTTCTCCATCGCCAAAGTCGGGCATGACATGGGTGTCCAGGCCCAGGGCGCGCTTCAGCACGTGGGACATGCCCGGCGTCTCCCAGACGTGGTCCCGGGTGAGCTGCTCCAGCCGCTCGCCGCGCAGTCGATAGAGCCGGCTGTCCCCCACGTGGGCGTAGTGGTAGCGGCGGCCCCGGAAAACCAGGGCGGTGAGGGTGGTGGCCATGCCACCAGCCTCGTGGCGGGAGGACACCTGGCCCACCAGCCAGCGGTTGATGGCGGAAAGCACCACGCCGAAGGAATGGGGAATCTCCCAGGTTTCCGGCGTGGCGTAGAAATCCGCCAGCAGGTTGCGCACCGCGGTTTCCGCCGCCTCCCGGCCGTGGACGCCGCCGGAGACGCCGTCAGCGACCACCGCCAGCACGCCCCGGGCCGCGGCCTGGGCCGCGTCCGGCGTGACGAAGCCGCCGAAGTCCTCGTTGCGTTCCCGGGGCCCCGTCTCCGAGGCGTAACCGAATTCGAGCTGCATGGGCATGTTGGGGAAGTCCTTGGCGGGGAACGGGGACATTGTCCCGCCCCCATTCCCTCCCGGAAAGCTCAGACCCGGGCGCCGGAGACCGCCGCCGCGCCCCAGGTGGTGCGCCAGCGGGTCTTCACCGAGGTGAGGCCCAGCAGGGCCACCACGCAGAGGCCGGCGAAGATCAGCAGGCCCATCTGGTAGCTGCCGGTGGCGCCTTTGACGTAGCCCAGGCTGGCCGCCAGGTAGAAGCCGCCGATGCCGCCGGCCATGCCGACGAAGCCGGTCATGACGCCGATCTCCTTGCGGAAGCGCTGGGGCACCAGCTGGAACACCGCGCCGTTGCCGACGCCCAGGCTGCCCATGCCGAGGATGAACCAGAACAAAGCGACCCAGCGGCTTTCGGCGCCGAAGCTGACGATGGTGATGAAGACCGCCGCCAGCACGTACATGGCGAGCAGGGTGCGGATGCCGCCGATGCGGTCCGCCAGGGCGCCGCCGATGGGCCGCACCAGGGAGCCGGCGAAGACGCAGGCAGCGGTGAAATAGCCCGCCTGGACCGGGGGCATGCCGTACTGGTCGTTGAAGTAGATGGTCAGGCTGGAAGCCAGCCCCACGAAGCCACCGAAGGTGCAGAAGTAGAAGAACATGAACCACCAGGCGTCCTTGTCCTTGAGCACGTGCAGGTACTGGTGCAGGGACTTGGGCGGCGGGCAGTCCGGCGCGTCCTTGGCGAAAACCGTGTAGACCAGGAGAGCCAGGCCCAAGGGGATCAGGGCCAGGCCGAAGACATTGTTCCAGCCGAAGGCCACCGCCAGTCCCGGCGCGAGCAGGGCGGCCAGCACGGTGCCCGAGTTGCCGGCCCCGGCTATCCCCAAGGCGGTGCCCTGGTGCTGGGGTGGATACCAGCGTGAGGCCAGGGGCAGGGCCACGGCGAAAGCGGCGCCGGCGAAGCCCAGGGCCACGCCCAGCACCATGATCTCGCGGAAGCTGTGGATGCCCGCCAGCCAGGCCCATGCCAGGGCAGCAATGACGATGCCCTGGCCGATCCAGCCCGCCGCCTTGGGCTTCAGATGGTCCACCAGGACCCCCATCACCACCCGCAGCAAGCCGCCCGCCAACACCGGGGTGGCTACCATCAGGCCCTTCTGGGAGGAGGTCAGCTCCAGGCTGGTGGCGATCTGCACCGCCAGGGGGCCCAGCATCACCCAGGTCATGAAGGCGATGTCGAAATACAGGAACGCCGATAACAGCGTGGGGGTATGGCCGGACTGCCAGAATCCCTTGTTCATCACAAACTCCAGGTCGCAAAAATATTCGCCGATTGTTATTTCGCCGCGCCGGTCATGCCGGCGCGGTCGGGTACTACGGGCAAAACTCAGTGGCTGTCGGGCACCACCCCCAACTGGGGCATCTCGGCCAGCCCCACTTCCCGGGCGTGCTCGACGAAGCCCTTGTTGCGCCAGAAGAAGGCGCCGGGCAGGGTGGTCGGAATGACCAGCACATAGAACAGCGCCCGGCCCAGGATGGCGGCGGCCAGGGCCATGAGGCCCAACAGGGCGAAGGCGACGGGGCTCGCCGCCCCCAGCAGGGCGATCACCAGGGCCAGGACACCACTCAAGGCCAGCAGGGTGTTGCGCAGGCCGTAGGCGTGGCCGTAACGGGTGGTCTGCTCGTAGTGGGAGGCGGCCCCCTCGTCGCCCCGGGCCTTCATGTCCCGGGCGTGGAAGAAGAGGCCCAGGCTTTCCAGGGCAAAGCCCAGGGCCATGAGCGCGCCCAGCAAAGTGGCCTGCTCGCTGGTCAGCGCACCTTGCGCCAGGCCCGTGAGGCCCAGCAACAGACCGCCCAAGGCCAGGCCGGTGCCGGCGAAGCTGGAACCGGTCTGCCAGTGGTCCCAGAAAGGCCGCGCCTTGATGCGGTAGAGCTTGTACATGTAGTAGCCGCCGAAGACGATGCCCAGCATCCCCGCCAGCATGGCCGCCGGCTTCAGCAGGTCCGCGAAAGGGAAACCCGGAAACAGGGTGAAGAAGGCGGTGCCCGCCAGGCCGACGAAGAACAGGGACACCCCGGCGATCTCCCGGCTCACCGGCGACAGCCGCCAGTTGTTGAAGCCCCGGTAGAAGCGGTGGGGCTTGCCCAGGTGCATATTGAGCTTGAACAGGCCGAAGCTCATCAGGGCCAGCATGACGATGAGTGTCGCCAGGGTGTTCAGCGCCGCAAACCCGGGCAACAGCAGCATGACGAAGGCACCCATCACGGCTTGCACACTCAGGGTGAAGGCGATGTGGGCGTTCTCGTGCGAGCCGAGCAGCTTCCCGAGGTTCCAATGGCGCTTGAAGCCATATTTAGGGTCGAGCTGGGGCCGGAAAGCACCTTCGCCATCGTCCTTGTGATACTTCAGCGGCGTGCTGTCGACGCGCACCATGTCGCGCTGGGTGACGCGGGTTTGCTGGAAGCGCACGTTGGGGTGGGTGATATCCGGCGTCGGAAAGCCGGGGATAGCGGTCTTGGCCTGGCTGCGGCCTTCCGGGATGTTCTCGATGACGCCGAAGTCCAGGGCCTTGCCCAGGCAGGCGGATACGCAGGCGGGCTTGAGGCCGACTTCAAGCCGGTCGACGCACATATTGCATTTGCTGACCTGGCCCTTGACCGGGTCGAGCTGGGGCGCGTTGTAGGGGCAGACCCAGGTGCAGTAGCCGCAGCCAAAGCAGATGTCCGGGTCCTGCAAGACCGCGCCGTATTCGGCGAACTTGGTGTAGGCCCGGGTCGGGCAGCCCTTCAGGCACACCGGGTTGTCGCAGTGGTTGCAGGCCATGGAGATGTTGAGGCGCTGCGTGTTGGGGTAGACGCCGCCCTCGACGAAACCCACCGACCGGAAGGCAATGTGGGCCGGGTTGTCGTTCTTCTCCGAGCAGGCTGCTTCGCAGGCATGGCAGGCGATGCAGTTGTCGGCGTTGAAGAAGAAGCCGTGCTGCTTGTAGCGGTTGGGGTTGGGGCCGACGGCCGCGTCGCCGTTGATGCGCAGGCTCTGGCCGCGCAGTTCGTGGCCCTCGGGCACGGTCTCGATGGACTGGCCGTAGCGGTTCTTCTCCAGGCTGACCGGGTCCTTCAGCCTGGCGTATTCGGGTTCGTTGGGGCGGACGGGAAACATGGCGGGCCTCTGGGTCAGGTCAGACCGGGGGGGTGCTCCCCCCTTTGGAAAAGGGGGGCTGGGGGGGATTTGAGGGGGGCGGCCAAGTTGGAGACCGTGGAAATCCCCCCTAACCCCCCTTTTTCAAAGGGGGGGATGGCGGTGGTGGGATGCGGAGGGCTGCGCATCAGAACTTCCTCATCTCCATGCTCAACCGGGCCGCCGCTGCCTGGTCCTCGATGCGCTCGATGCGGATGGCGGACTGCTTGTAGGCGGGCTGGCGGGAATGGGGGTCCAGCAGGCCCAGGGTCAGACGGTTGGCGCAGTCGTGGAAATGGAAGGGCAGGAACACCATGTTCTTCGGCACCCGCTGCGTCGGCTGGGCCATGGCGATGGCGTCCCCCCGCCTCGATACCATGCGCACGTACTCGCCGCGCCGGATGCCCAGTTCGGCGGCCAGATCCGGATTGATCTCGATGAAGGGGATGGGGCTGAACTTGTTGTTGTTGCCGATCTTCCCGGTCTTGGTGCGGCCGTGCCAGTGCTCGATCAAACGCCCGGTGTTGAGCCAGATGGGGAACAGTTCGTCCGGCACCTCGTTGTTGTCGATGAAGGGAAGGGGGATCAGCTTGGCCCGGCCGTCCGGATAGCTGAAGGTGCCATCCTCGGTATAGATGCGCTTGCCGCCCTTGGGCGGGGCCTCGCCCCGCGCCTTCTGCTCGACGGTGTAGGGCCATTGCACGCCCCGGTTCTGTTCCAGCAACGCGTGGTCCATGCCGGAGATGTCGGCCAGGCGGCCCTTCGAGATGCGGCCCATCTCCAGGAAGATGTCGCCGGCTTGCTCGGGGAAGGTCACCTTGCCTTCCTTGTTGAAGCGCTCGGCCATGCGGTTGAAGATCCACAGGTCGGGCCTGGCCTCGCCGGGCGGTGGCGTGATCGGCGTGATGCGGTTGATGCGCCGCTCGGTATTGGTCATCACCCCGTCCTTCTCCGCCCAGGTGCCGGCGGGCAGGTAGACGTGGGCGTACTGGGCGCTCTCGGTATCCTCGTAGCAGTCCTGCACGCAGCAGAACTCTAGTTGCTCCATGGCCTTGCGGATGCGCGCGGTATTCGGCAGCGACGACATGGGGTTGGTGGCGATGAGCCACATGCCCTTGATCTGGCCCGCCTCCATGGCCTGGTAGATATCGGTTTGCAGCATGCCCCGCTTCTTGGGGAAGAACTCCGGGTCCACGTTCCAGAACTTGGCGATCTCCTCCCGGTGCTCCGGTACCTCCAGGTAGCGGAAGTTGGGCAGGCCGGAGCAGGACGACCACTCCCGGGTGCCCATGGCGTTGCACTGGCCGGTGATGGAAAGCGAGGTGCCGCCGGGCTTACCGATGTTGCCGGTGATCAGGGCCAGGTTGTTGATGCCCACCACGCCGTCGGAGCCGTGGGTGGACTGGTTGATGCCCATGGTCCAGATCTGCATGGCGGCCTTGGCTTTGGCGAAGGTGCGGGCGACGACGCGGATGGTGTCCTCGTCGATGCCGCAGACCTTCGAGGCGGTGACCGGATCCCATTTCTCCACTTCCGCGCGCAGGGCCTCGATGCCGTTGGTGTTGGCGTCGATGTAGCGCTGGTCGTGCAGGCCCTCCTTGAAGATCACGTGCATCAGGGCGTTCTGCAGCACCACGTCGGTGCCCGGGGTGATGGGCAGGTGGATGTGGGCGTTCTGGGCCAGCATGGTGACGCGCGGGTCGACGACGATGAGCGGGAAGCCCCGCTTCTCCTGGGCCTCCTTCATGCGCCAATAGATGATGGGGTGCTGCTCAGGCAGGTTGGAACCCCAGGCGATGAGGCAGTCCGTGTGCTCGAAGTCCTCGTAGCAGCCGGGCGGGCCGTCGGAGCCGAAGCTGCGCTTGTAGCCGGACACCGCCGAGGACATGCACAGGGTGGTGTTGCCGTCGTAGTTGTTGGTGCCGATCAGTCCCCGGGTCAGCTTGCCCAGGGTGTAGAACTCCTCGGTAAGCATCTGCCCGGTGGAGATGATGGCGAAGGAGTCAGGACCATGCTTGGCCTGGATGCGGCGGATCTCGTCATGCAGCTTGTCCAGGGCCGTATCCCAGTCGCTGCGCTGCCAGCCGTCGTGCCAGCGTTCCCGCATCTTGGGGTAGAGGCCGCGGCCGGCGGAGGTGAACAGCTCGTGCTCGAAGATGCCCTTCAGGCACAGCTTGCCCCGGTTCACGTCGGCGTCGGCCACTCCACGGGAGGCCACGGGCTTGCCGTCCGCGTTGATGCCCACCTCGATGGAACAGCCGGTGGAGCAGTAGCCGCAGGCGGCGTAACGCCATTCCACCACGCCCTTGTCGGCGATCTTGATGGGATTCTTCTTGCTACGTCCGAACAGCATGATGCGTCTCCTCAGGCCAGGCGCAGGTAGACGCGACCGTCTTCCACCTTGGTGGCGTAGGTGCGGGCGCAGCCCTTGTCCGGCAGCACCGCCTCGCCGGTGGCGAGATCGATCTTCCAGCTGTGCAAGGGGCAGGTGACCAGGCCGCCGTGGACGATGCCCTGGGACAGGGGACCGCCCCGGTGGGGACACTTGTCGTGCACCGCGTGGATTTCATCTGTGACGGTGCGGAACACGGCGATGCGATTCAGCATGTCGTCGTGGTCGAGTTCCACGATTCGGCAGCCCTGGCGGGGGATGTCGTCCAGTAGGGTGATTTGGATCCAGTCGTTCATGGCGGGCCTCAGGCGGTAACGGGTTTGGCGACAACGCGGATGGGCTGGAACTCATGGGCGGCGGTGCCCTCGGCCCGTTCCTTCCAGGGGTCGATCTGGGCGAATTGCTGGCCGAACTTGAAGCGCTCGTGCAGCGCGGCCCGACCCTCGGCGTCGTCCACGATCCTGGCCTTGATGTGGGCCAGGCCGACCCGCTCCACCCAGGGGGCGGTACGTTCCAGGTAATGGGCCTCCTCCCGGTAGAGCTGGGTGAAGGCACCGCAGTACTCCATCACCTCTTCCTCGGTATTGACGCGGCACAGGAGGTCGGTGACGCGCACCTTGATGCCGCCGTTGCCGCCCACGTGCAGTTCGTAGCCGGAATCCACGCACACCACGCCGAAGTCCTTGATGGTGGCCTCGGCACAGTTGCGCGGGCAGCCGGACACGGCCAGCTTGAACTTGTGGGGCATCCAGGAGCCCCAGGTGAGTTGCTCCAGCTTGACGCCCAAGCCGGTGGAATCCTGGGTGCCGAAGCGGCACCACTGGGAGCCGACGCAGGTCTTCACCGTGCGCAGGGCCTTGCCGTAGGCGTGGCCGGAGACGAAGCCGGCGTCGGACAGGTCCTTCCACATCGACGGCAGGTCTTCCTTCTTCACGCCGAAGAGGTCGATGCGCTGGCCGCCGGTGACCTTCACTTCCGGCACCTTGTACTTCTCGGCCACGTCGGCGATGGCGCGCAGTTCCTTGGGGTTGGTGAGGCCACCCCACATGCGCGGCACCACCGAGAAGCTGCCGTCCTTCTGGATGTTGCCGTGGGCCCGCTCGTTGATGAAGCGGGACTGGGCGTCATCCTTGTAATCCGCCGGCCAGCGGGCCAGCAGGTAGTAGTTCAGCGCCGGGCGGCAGGTGGCGCAGCCGTCCGGGGTGTTCCAGTCCAGGGCCTGGAACACCGCTTCCATGGACTTGAGTTCCTGGTCGCGGATGGCGGCGATGACCTCGTCGTGGCTGTGCTCGGTGCACTTGCACAGGGGCTTCTTGCTGGGAGCGGCGGAATAGTTGCCGCCCACGGTGTGGGCCAGCACCGCTTCCACCAGACCGGTGCAGGAGCCGCAGGAGGCGGAGGCCTTGGTGTGGGCCTTCACCTCATCCAGGGTGAACAGCTTGAGGTCGCGGATGGCGGCGACGATGGTGCCCTTGCAAACGCCGTTGCAGCCGCAGATCTCCGCCGAGTCCGGCAATGCCGCCACCCGTTCCGCCGGGCCGTGGCCGGAATCGCCCAGGTGGTGCTGGCCGAACAGGATGGTCTTGCGGAACTGTGAGATGTCGGTGCCTTCCCGCAGCAAATCGAAGTACCAGGAGCCGTCGATGGTGTCGCCATAGATGCAGGCCCCCACCAGCTTGTTGTCCTTGATCACCAGCTTCTTGTAGGTGCCGGTGGCGGCGTCGGAGAACACCAGGGATTCGGTGCCCGGCGCGCCGGTGAAATCTCCGGCGGAGAACAAATCGATGCCCGTCACCTTGAGCTTGGTGGACGTCATCGAACCCTGGTAGCGAGCCACGCCGTGCTCCGCCAGATGGTTGGCGCAGACCTTGGCCTGCTCGAACAGGGGCGCCACCAGGCCGTAGGCGATGCCACGGTGGCTGACGCACTCGCCCACCGCGTAGATGCGCGGGTCGAAGGTCTGCATGGTGTCGTTGACGACGATACCGCGCTCGCAACGCAGGCCGGCGGATTCCGCCAGGGCGGTGTTGGGACGGATGCCCACGGCCATCACCACCAGGTCGGCGGGTACGCTTTCGCCATCCTTGAATTTCACGGCACAGACTCTCCCCGACTCGCCGCGCACCAGCTCTTGCGTCTGTCTTTCCAGGAGGAACTTCAGTCCCTTCTCCTCCAGGCTCTTCTGCAACAGCCGCGCCGCCGGCTCGTCCATCTGCCGCTCCAGCAGCCAGGGCGCGATGTGCACCACGGACACCTGCATGCCGCGCAGCTTCAGGCCGTTGGCCGCCTCCAGGCCGAGCAGGCCGCCGCCGATCACCACCGCGTGCCGGTAGTGGCTGGCGGCATCGATCATCTTGTCCACGTCGGCGATGTCGCGAAAGCCCACCACTCCCCCCAGGTCGGCGCCCGGAACCGGCAGGATGAAAGGTTTGGAACCGGTCGCCAGCAGCAGCCGGTCGTACTCCGCCCGGGTGCCGTCGTCCGCCTCCACGAAGCGGTGCTTGCGGTCGATCTTCACCACCCGCTTGCCGGTATGGAGGGTGATGCCATGCTGGGCATACCACTCCCGGCTGTTGAGCACGATCTGCTCCACCGTCTGCTCCCCCGCCAGCACGGGGGACAGCATGATGCGGTTGTAGTTGGGGTGCGGCTCGTCGCCGAACACCGTGATGTCGTACTGCTGCGGCGCAGCCTTCAGCAGCTCCTCCAGGGTGCGGACCCCGGCCATGCCGTTGCCCACCAGAACCAGTTTCATGCGTGCCATGCGAAACACCTCGAAAACACCGGGCTAAAAAAAACGGCGGCCGCCCTGAAAGGGAGCGGACGCCGTTGTCCAAGATCGCTAGGCGAGGAAGCCTGTCAGGGTGTTAGCAATGCGCGTGCCATGTCATAAATCAAGTCGAATCAGTGGGTTGCCGTGTATGCCATGCGGGGCATGCACTGGATGGGTGCGTTGCGCACCGGGAATGCGCCGATATTGGTCGAACGCCGGTGCATACCGATCTCCGCTCGCATAGGGTGAGCAACCTCGCCGGCTCACCGCCCGGACACGCTCTCCCAGTCCAGCCCCGGCAGTTCCGCGAAGGCCTGCCTGATGCGCTCGCCCCAGGCTTCCCGCAGGTTCTTGAAATAGGGATTGTCGGCGTTGATGCGGGTCCGCCGCTCCACCTTCAGGCTGTCCCGGCTGTAGCACAGCATGTCCAGCGGCATGCCCACGGACAGGTTGGACTTCAGGGTCGAATCCATGGAGATGAGGGCGCACTTGGCGGCTTCGTCGAGCGGGCTGTTCCAGTTGAAGATGCGGTCGAGGATGGGCTTGCCGTACTTCGACTCGCCGATCTGGAAATAGGGGGTGTCGGGCGTGGCCTCGACGAAGTTGCCGGCGGCGTAGATGTTGAACAGCCGCGCCCGTTCGCCATGGATCTGGCCACCGAGCAGGAAGTTGGCGTTGAAATCGATGCTGAAGCCGGCCAGCGATTCGGCGTCGCGCCGATGCACCTCGCGCAGGCAGTCGCCGACGTGGCGGGCGGCCTCGAACAGGTTGGGGGCGGTGAGCAGGCTTTCGCCCTCCTTGCCCTGGCGCTCGAACAGCAGGCTCACCACCGCCTGGGTGATGGCCAGGTTGCCCGCGGAGAGCAGCACCAGGACCCTTTCCCCGGGCTGCTCGAAGACGCTCATCTTGCGGAATGTATTGATCTGGTCCACACCGGCGTTGGTGCGGGTGTCGGACAGGAAGACCAGGCCGGCCTCCATCAGCATGCCCACGCAGTAGGTCACGATATTCCCCTCTCGAGTTGAACGGTTCACAAAAGGCCGGGCTCCTCCCCCGGAGTTCGGGCCTGGCACGCTCCTTGCAAAGATCAAGCCAGAAATCCGGACCTGCATTCCAGGTCCGAAACCGGAGCAGATCATGAGCAGCCTCATCGAGCACTATCCCTCGGCCGAGTTCTTCGATGAACTGTTGGACGCGGAGCGCCAGCCGCGCCCCGCCGCGCGCGCCCTCTTCGAGCATCTGCGGGCGCTCGACGCGGCCGGCCTGGACGAGCGCCGCGAGGCGGTGAACGCGGCGATCATGACCATGGGCATCACCTTCACGGTGTACAGCGAGGCGGGCAACATCGACCGCGCCTGGCCGTTCGACATCATCCCGCGCGTGCTCTCGCGCAAGGAATGGACGCGCATCGAGGAAGGGCTGAAGCAACGCCTGACCGCGCTCAATATGTTCATCAACGATCTCTACAACGAGCAGAACATCGTCCGCGACGGGGTATTTCCGCTCGAAGTGCTTGAAGGGTCGCGCAATTTCCGGGCGCAGTGCAAGGGCATCACGCCCCGATTTGGGGTGTGGGCGCACGTCTGCGGCACCGATCTGGTGCGCGACAAGGATGGCACCGTCTACGTGCTGGAGGACAACCTGCGCGTGCCCTCCGGCGTCTCCTACATGCTGGAAAACCGGCAATTGATGAAGCGCCTGTTCCCGGACCTGTTCCAGGCTTCCGACATCCTGCCGGTGGACGACTACCCGGCCCGCCTGCACGACACCCTGGCGGCCCTGTCGCCGCGCACCGGCCTGCGCCCGGTGGTGGTGGTGCTGACCCCGGGCATCTACAACTCGGCCTATTTCGAGCACAGCTATCTCGCCCAGAAGATGGGCGCCTTCCTGGTCGAGGGCAGCGACCTGGTGGTGGGCGAGGACGACTATGTCTACATGAAGACCGTCTCCGGCCTGCGCCGGGTGGACGTCATCTACCGCCGCATCGACGACGACTTCCTCGACCCCGAGGTATTCCGGCCCGATTCCGCGCTGGGGGTGAAGGGTCTGATGCGAGCCTGGCGGGCCGGCCACGTCGGCATCGCCAACGCGCCCGGCGCCGGCGTCGCCGACGACAAGGTGGTGTACGCCTTCGTGCCCAAGGTGATCCGCTACTACCTGAACGAGGAGCCCATCATTCCCAACGTGCCCAGCTACCTGTGCATGGTTGAGGAGGACAGGGAATACGTGCTGGCCAACCTGGACAAGCTGGTGGTGAAGCCGGCCAACGAGTCCGGCGGCTACGGCATGCTCATCGGCCCGCGCGCCACGCCGGAGCAGCGCGATGAGTTCGCCGCACTGATCCGGGCCAATCCGCGCAACTACATGGCGCAGCCCACCCTGGCCCTGTCCACCGCGCCGACCCTGGTGGACCACCATCTGGAGCCGCGCCACCTGGATTTGCGCCCCTTCATCCTGCAATCCGACAAGCTCTACTGCACCACCGGCGGCCTCACCCGCGTGGCCATGCAGGCGGGTTCGCTGGTGGTCAACTCGTCGCAGGGCGGCGGCGCCAAGGACACCTGGATCGTCGATGTCGATTGATACGGTGAGTGGCAAGTGGCAAGTCGCTAGTCGCTAGTCGCTAGTCGCAAGTCGCAAGTCGCAAGTCGCAACTCACCACTCACCACTCACCACTCACCACTCACCACTCACCACTCACCACTCACCACTCGCCAGGAGCAATCATGCTGTCGCGCGTCGCCGAAAACCTCTACTGGATGGCCCGCTACCTGGAGCGGGCCGAGAACACCGCCCGCTTCATCAACAGCACCACCCAGGTGCTGCTGGATCTGCCGCGCGGCGCCTCCTTCGGCTGGGATGTGCTGCTCAAGGCGGCCGGCCTCGACGCGCTCTACGACGAGCACTACGGCAGGCCCAACGAGGCGGACATCATGCGTTTCCTGATCCTCGACGAACGCAATCCCAGTTCCATCGTCGCCAGCATCCACAGCGCGCGCGAAAACACCCGCACCTTCCGCGAAGTGCTGCCGATGGAGATGTGGGAGCGCATCAACGGGCTCTATCTCTACATCCGCGACCATGCCGCGCGCGCGGCGCGTGGCCGCGGACCGCGCTGGGAGGTGCTGAACGGCGTCATCGAGCGCCGCCAGTCGATCATCGGCCTGCTCACCGGCTCGATGAGCCACGACCTCGCCTACCAGTTCCTCAAGCTGGGCCGCAGCGTCGAACGGGCGGACATGACCACGCGCATCCTCGACGTCAACTCGGCGGTGCGTCTGCCGGACGAGACCGCCGCCGCCGAGACCGCGCGCGAGCGCCTGTGGATGAGCACCCTCAACGCCCTGTCGGCCTACCAGATGTACCGCCTGCATGTCGGCGTGCACGTCTCGGGGCCGGAGGTGATGCGCTTCC
>Ga0194126_10000384_pt1 | contig 73344 bp, 60 predicted proteins | sample TA2KigC150mmetaG_FD_148641 | JGI IMG/M metagenome (GOLD analysis project Ga0194126, IMG submission 148641) | Freshwater microbial communities from Lake Tanganyika, Tanzania - TA2015035 Kigoma Deep Cast 150m | ecosystem: Environmental > Aquatic > Freshwater > Lake | place: Tanzania: Lake...
GATATTGCAATGTAAATCATCTTCCGTGTCTGGAAGCATGAATTTACCGAATAACAAACTCAGTCGTTTGTTTTTTTGACAAAATTGATATTGGATTACGATGACACAAGAAGAAAATATACCGGGGAAAAATACGTTTTCGTCTCTCGGACGTAAACCCGTGCCGCACTTCCCCGGATGGTGGGTTGCCCTTGGACCCGGGGTCGTCTGGATGGCGCTTGCGCAGGGAAGCGGCGAACTGATCTGGTGGCCATATATCGTTGCGAAATATGGCCTAAGTTTTCTGTTCCTGTTGATTCCTGCGTGTCTCCTGCAATATCCCGTTACCGTAGAGATCGGACGCTACACCCTCCTTACCGGCGAGAGTATTTTCCATGGCTTTATCCGCCTGAACCGATGGTTCGGCATATTTCTCTGGGTGTTGATGACGCTCTCGTTCCTGTGGTTTGGCGCATTCGCCTCTGCTGGCGGGACGGCGATGGCGGCATTGACAAACTTCCCTTCAGGTTGGAGCCAGCGCGGTCAGACGTTATTCTGGGGTTACGCATCTATTGCGATATTCCTCGCCGCTATCCTTTTAAGTAAAGTGGTTTATACACTCATTGAACGGTTTATGAAGGCAGTGGCGGTGATCACCGTTGCCGGACTGCTCTGGGCATGTCTTCAGCCGGAGGTATTACACTCTGCGCCCTCGTTCCTGAAAGGACTTTTTGGACCACAGAGTCCGATGCCGCATCCATGGGATAATCACGATGCTACCAAGCTTCTTACCGCCATTACCTTTGCAGGTCTTGGTGGTTTCTGGATTCTCTTTTATTCATACTGGATGCGTGACAAGGGCAACGCCATGGCTGACCATATGGGTCGCATCACCGGCCCCATCAAGGGTAAACCCGAAACAATCACCAGCGACGGGAATCTGCCGGACGCATCTCCGGAAAGCTCAAAACGATGGAATTACTGGAGACGCTATCTTGCCGTTGATTCCCTGACGGGCATCTGCGGAAACCTGTTTACTACCCTCATGACCTGTCTGCTGGCCTATGCATTGCTTTTCCCCAAGGGGCTCCTGCCCGACGAATATGAACTTGCTGTGGTGCAAAGCAGGTTTTTTGAGGTAAGCTGGGGTTCCGGAGGGCGCATTTTGTTTCTTCTCGTGGCTGCTGCATTTCTGATGGATACCTGGCTGGCCACTGCGGATGCCGTCAGCCGGATGCAGGCGGACATCGTGCATATCCTTTTCCCTAAAAGTCGCCGTTTTGAACTGCGCCACTGGTATTACTTCTTTTTGGGAGTATTGACCGTGATTACATCTTGTACCATGCTGCTCGATGCGCCTGGCCCGCTCATTCTGACCAGTGCGGTTATAGGTTTTATCGGCACGGTAATTTTCCCCGTGGCCCTCTATCTCCTGAACCACCGGATGCTGGCGCCAACTCTCCCGCTCTGGGCGCGCCCACGAAAGATATCTCTGTATCTCCTTGCCGTTTCTTTTCTGGCTTACCTGACCTTGGCCGTTGCCTATCTCTGGGTAATAGTATCTCCAAAGTGAGTCAGTATCTTCTCGTACAATTTCCTATACAATCCACAGGCACATCGATTCAAACAATTTTGGGTGATTTATAAATTAGGAGAGGAAGATTCTATATGCAGGGATGTCTATTACAGGAAACTGTGCTATTTTATCAATAACGCAAGTTTGAATTAGAAGGTACTGAGATTAGTATATATTTCCAGTATAACGTGCAAATGAACCGCGGCGACGCAGCCGCCGTCGGCTCCATTTGCCTGTTAGACGGACGATGGTAGCCCGAAATAGTCCGCTTCAACCCACGCCGCGAACCCAAGATCCACGGCCACCCAATCAACCTTACTATATCGAGATTGAAGGCGCGCGACAATTGCACTAGCCTCCGGCGACACTATTACTGCGCGGGGACGACTCGTCGCATTCAGCGTCTCAAGGATCTCTGAGTACGACGCTTCATCGTGGCCTGCGAACGCGTACCCAATCGCCACCACCTGGCCGTGATCCGCGATCAGGTCCTTAGCTTTGCGGGCTACGCCGCGCACGAACTCAGCTTTCAGGCCGGCGGCTTTGTCTGGGATCGGTGCCACGATGCGGTCCGGCAGCTCATGACGATACGCCAGTCCGGCCATGACCCTTTGGAACGGGTAAAACCTATTGCCCAGCGAGTGAGGGTCAAACGCGAATCGCGAAGTATCGAAGATCTCCATCCACTGTACACCGTTCCTGTCAGGTGCACCGAAAGTGTGGTCGTACGAGTACACCAGATAGGTGCCGTGTAGGTGAAGAACCAAGGAACCCGAGTCCCGCATCTCGTAGGGCTGTGCCGTGAACCCGAGATCAACAGCCACCTTGACGCCATACCCGTCGTGTGGGAACCATCTACCAGCCCTGAAAAGCGCAAACTCAACGAAGGCGTCGTAATTGTAAGTTGCGAAGGAGCTCGATGGAAAATCTGAGAAGAATCTAGCGTATGGGTTTGGACGCTTTGGCCAGCCAACAAGAGCTGGAGCAAGATAGTAGTCTGCCTTTGCCAACTCGTGACACAGCCGGTCAATTGGACCGTTGTCCCCGGCTTGAACAGCCTCACCGAGACGCTTCTCGACCTCGGCAACCGGTACCGCCGGAGTTGCATCGGGGAAGCAGATGCGGGGAAGGTCCCGCACGAGCGGGTAGGCGCAAGTAAACCGGTACTTCCCGATGTAGATCGACTCGGCCTCTATCGGGCCGACCAGCGCCCCAGCATCAACGCCGAATCCCGCACCGAGAAGGAAAAAGGTGGAGGGTCGAGTACTCATAGGTCCGCCTAACAATAATTAGACTGGTCATTATAACCGCCCCCGGCATGCTGGGCTGCCAGTCTATTACGCCGGTATTTTGAGGAAATCGAAAGGGTCACCCATCTTAAAAAATAAATATTGATATTTTCTATTGCGTTATTATAGTTATTTCTTACCAATCATTTAAGATTTAACAGATGTTATCATCCGCTTGGATTTGTTCATCTGTTGAGCAAGGACTTGATAGCTTTCAAGAAACTCTCCGCAGCCTGGATAGATTGCTCCGCTCGTTCAAGATTGGCGGTGATTTCCTGCTCGTATGCTGGCGTCATGCAAGTATCCCTTCCCGTTTGGCGTTTCGATAGAGTTGAATACCGCCGTGCTCAAATTCATTCAAGGGAACCGGCTTGGCAGAAATTAGCTGCTCTGACTCTAATTGGATGGGATACAACACCTCTATAACCTGACGGAGTTCCGCAAAATAGTCGAAGGGTTCCTTAACAGGACAAGCAAATCAATATCACTCATTGAGTCAGCTTGGTTGCGCGCTACAGACCCGTACAAAATCAGACCCTTGAACTGAGAGCCATAGTGGCTTTCAAGAGCCGCTTTGCATTTTTTTACCACTTCACTGATGGTTGTCATTTGAATCACCGTCATTCAGTTCGCGTCGCGCGACCCAACAATGATTATACAGTCTGTATAAAACGGCAAACACAGACTGTCTCGATATATTTAAGAAGTTGCCGCGTCTTCTTGTCACGCATGGTAACTACTTTCGCGTTAAGCTTCTTTTAAATGGAGAGAAGATAGGAAATTGTTTTTTCTTTAAAAGGGATGATAATACAAAAATGAAGAAGAATGCAAGCTTTTTTGGTTTCTTCCGGGGAAAGAACTGAATCGTTCCAGGGAGGAATTGGGAAAAATCGTATATTCGATATCGTAACCCGAACGAGTCGGAAAAGAAATCACTTCTGTTGCCTCACACAAAGCCACCAAGACACAAATCCCCATTTTCATGGGGACAAGAATTTATGGTATATCCCCAGCAAAAGTAAAAGGGTCACCCATCTATCATCTGGGTGTCAAATCTTAAACAGGTTGAACGCCTTGTTATAACCAGAAGATTTGTTTATAAATTTAAAAGGTGGAAATTCCTTTAGCCTAACCATATTGTCTACCTCAGCAAGATCCTTTTTAATCAAGAGACAGCAAGTTCTCTAACATGGGTGATGTCCCTTTTACTAACTGCTCGTATTTGAGATGAAAGCAAAGTTACAACAGCAACTGTTCCACCGTCAAGTGTCATAAATTCGACTTCAAATGCTTCACCTTGACGATGAATATGAACAACCGTACCGACATCACCAGGCTGTAAACCATCCTCCGGTAAATCTTTTAACAAAACAATTCGATCATGCTCTTTTATCATGGTTTCCTCCTATTTCGGGTGTGCAGTAATCAATCTTGGTGTTGTAGACTGTTTTTCTATTATCCAAACAGTCCTTACATATGGATTGCGTCTATCTGGTGTTTCTAGCAATCCATCTACACTATAACGTGTGCCAAATTCAGATACAACAACTTTTGTTACATTATAGGTTGCCCCATGTTTGCGCAAAGATTCTGCTAATATTTTCCAATTTTCTAGCGTAAAACCAAATTGAGAAAAAAAGTGCGCTTTATTACTCCCATCCGGATGTGATGTACACAACAAATATTCCGTAATCTTCTTACGATCCACTTGTGCCTGATCTGCATTAGGCAAATTCATTAGTTTTGTTAAGTGAAAGTAATTTTATGTTGTATAACAATGATTATACAGTCTGTATAAAACGGCAAGCACAGACTATCCGACATATTCAAGAAGTTGTCGTGTCTTCTTGTCACGCATGGTAACTACTTTCGCATCAGGCTTTTTCTGCTTTTAAATGGAGAGATGATAGGAAATTGTTTTTTCTTTAAAAGGGATGATAATACAAAAATGAAGAAGAATGCAAGTCTTATTTGTTAAAAAACATTTTTGCTGAAAATGTAAAAATAATTGTTATAAGATACTATACAATCCACAGGGAAAATAGTACAATATGCCCTCAATTTTTTGTTGTATTGAATTTGTACAAAAAAGAGTACGATTTCTCTCCCTGACACCCGATTATGGCGGATAAGGTTGGTCGTATGGAAATACGGCAGCAACGAGGCAGGATTCTCATTGGCAAACTGGGCCTGGATGGCCATGACCGCGGTGCAAAGATTATTGCGCGCAGTCTCTGCAACGATGGCTTCGAGGTAATTTATACGGGAATACGCCGGACACCTGAGGAAATCGCATCGGCGGCAATCCAGGAAGACGTTGATGCCATTGGTCTGTCGCTTCTTTCGGGCGCTCACAATGAACTTATTCCGGCATTACTGGACGCCCTTCGTCAGGCAAAGGGCGGAGACATCCCGGTTATAATCGGAGGCGTTATCCCGCGGGAGGACGTCCCGCATTTAAAAAAAGCCGGTATTCGTGAGGTATTCACCTCCGGTACTCCGATCCAAACGATTCTGGATGCATTTAGAAAAATTACCGGCGAACACCGGCAAAACAAACATACAACTTCATGAATGAAATTGACGATATTTTACGGGGAATTCGCCGGAAAGACCCGCGTGCGATAGGGCGCGCCATCTCAATCGTGGAAGAGGGTGACCAAAGAGCCGGGGAAATTTTACAAATACTCGATGAAGAAACTGTTCAGAAGGCAACCATCATGGGGATAACCGGCTCTCCGGGAGTCGGAAAATCCACTCTGGTTGACCAATTAATTGCATACTATCGCAGGCAGGGGCTTCGCATTGGCATTGTGGCCATCGATCCTTCTTCGCCGATATCCGGCGGGGCATTCCTGGGAGATCGTATCCGGATGATGAGGCATACCATTGACCGGGACGTGCTCATACGTTCTATGGCAACACGGGGGAGACTGGGGGGTTTGTGTGCAGCGGCAGGTGCGGCTGCCAGAATCATGGCCGGTTCCGGGTGCAATCCTGTCATTGTCGAAACGGTGGGTATTGGACAGGCGGAAGTTGATGTGGTTAGTCTTGCGGATATTACCGTTTTGGTTTTCGCTCCCGGATTGGGAGACGATATTCAGGCCATGAAGGCAGGTTTGATTGAGATGGCCGATATTCTGGTCGTTAACAAGGCCGATTGCCCTGGAGCAGACGCACTGGTAATGGAGATAGAGTCTGTAATACAGGGAAGAAACTGTCCCGTTTGCCGGACAATTGCCCCAGAAACTGCTGGCATTGAGGAACTGGCAGCAGTCATCCGTGATATGGATCAAAAAAAACGACAAAACGGTCAGTTCGCCCAAAACCGTCAAAAGGCGAGAGAGTCGGAAGTTTTGGACTGGGCAGTCGAAATGATGCGGATAAAGCTGAAAAATCAGCTCAAGTCCCAATCCAGACAAATCAAGGGAGACCCTCGCATGATTGCCCGAAAACTGATTGAAGAAATCTCGAGGTAATTGTATGAGCAAACATCCTGCATTCGTTGCATGGGAAGAAAAGGTCCTCAAAAAAACACTGGAACGCACACCCGAACGTGTGAAAGAATTCAAGACTGCTTCGGGCATTCCCGTGGAACGTCTTGCTATACCTGAAACGCCGGATGAAAAGTACCTTTCAGAAATAGGGTTCCCCGGACAATACCCATTCACACGCGGAGTTCAACCCACCATGTATCGCGGGCGCTTCTGGACGATGCGTCAGTATGCAGGTTATTGGACGGCTGAAGAATCGAACAAAAGATACCGTTACCTGCTTGAGCAGGGAACGACCGGCCTTTCTGTCGCCTTCGATCTGCCTACACAGATTGGATATGATTCCGATCATCCGATGAGCCGCGGAGAGGTGGGTAATGTAGGCGTGGCCGTTGACACGCTGCTTGATATGGAATCCCTGTTCACCGGCATCCCTCTTGATAAGGTTTCTACGTCTATGACGATCAACGCCCCGGCTTCCGTATTGCTTGCCATGTACGTAGCGGTGGGAGAAAAACAGGGTGTCAGCCGTGACCGGCTAACAGGGACGATACAGAATGACATTCTTAAAGAATACATTGCGCGGGGGACATATATTTTCCCGCCGCGTCCGAGTCTGCGGTTAACAACGGATATCTTTGAGTGGTGCAGCAAAGAAGTCCCTCAATTCAATACCATTTCGATTTCCGGCTATCACATACGGGAGGCGGGATCAACGGCAGTTCAGGAAATTGCCTTTACCCTGGCCAATGGATGCGCGTATGTTCAGGCAGCAATCCACGCCGGGCTAGATGTTGATGCCTTCGCCCCGCGCCTTACTTTTTTCTTCAATGCATCATCAGATATTCTGGAGGAGGTTGCAAAGTTCAGGGCAGCCCGAAGGCTCTGGGCCAAATTGATGAAGGAACGTTTCCATGCCAAAAAACCTGCCAGCCAGATGCTGAGATTCCACACCCAGACATCAGGTTCCTCGCTGACAGCGCAGCAGGTGGACAATAATATTGTCAGGGTAACACTGCAGGCGCTCGCTGCCGTGCTCGGAGGCACACAATCCCTGCATACGAATTCGCGCGATGAAGCCCTTACGCTTCCAACGGAAGATGCCGCCCGCGTAGCGCTCCGCACGCAGCAAATTATCGCTTACGAATCCGGCGTATGCAATACGGTAGACCCCCTGGGTGGGTCGTATTATATCGAGAGCTTGACCGACCGTATCGAACGTGAAGCCTTTGAGCTAATTGAAAAAATTGATCATGCGGGAGGAATGATTGCAGCCATAGAGTCGGGACTGGTTCAGCGTCAGATAGAAGAGGCCGCATTTGAATACCAACAACAGATTGATACCGGCGAGCGGGTTATTGTTGGAGTCAACCGGTTTCAGGAACAGGAGACCGCTTTACCGTCAGTTTTTCGAGTAAATAAAACCACAGAAGAAAACCAGATAAGGAAACTGGCTGAAATACGCGCCAAACGGGACAACCAAAAAGTAAAGAAAACGCTGGCGCGTCTTGAGGAAGCATCACGGGAAAAAGACAATGTCATGCCCTTCATCCTGGAAGCCGTACGTGAATATGCTTCTCTGGGAGAAATGTGTGATGTCCTGCGCAAGGTGTTTGGGGTATATGACGAAAAAAAAGGACGTTAATAGTGGCAAGAAATTAAATTAGGTTGGGTTTTAAAAGACAAAAACCCAACGACTTTTTTCTGGATAAAACGTTTCATCGTAGGGGCTGAAAATCTTCAGCCCCTACCAGATTGAAATTCCTATGCATTCAATTTAGAAAATTATCATCTCTGGAGTTCGGCATGATTAAAAACATTGATCATCTTGGAATTGCAGTTCGTTCTCTTGACGAAGCAATCAGTTATTACGAACAAGCCCTCGGTTTGTCATGCAACGGCAGGGAGGAGGTGCCTTCTCAAAAAGTGAGAACGGCGTTTTTTACCGCAGGAGATGTTCACCTTGAACTTCTGGAACCAACTTCGGCGGATAGTCCTATCGCCAAGTTCCTTGAAAAACACGGCGAGGGATTGCATCATGTGGCCTTTGCGACTGACGACATCACGGAACAATTACAGAAGGCAAGCAAAGCCGGCTGCCGCTTACTCCAGGAAACTCCTCTTGAAGGGGCTGGAGGGAAGCTGACAGCCTTTCTCCATCCGAAATCAACCCATGGTGTTCTCACAGAATTTTGTTCTATGAAAACGAGGAATGAGACAGAAAGTATACCCAAATAACGATAATGCGGCTCAGCCGCAACCAAAATAATGCAGATAAGGCAAGTGACGTGTGGCAGGTGACGGGTGACTTTTTTCCCCGTCACTCGTCATTCGACACCCGTCACCATTTTTGAAAATCTTCTAAAACCTGTCCTCATCAAACTTGTCCTCGTGGAAACGGGGAACGGGGAATAGGGAAAAAAAGTTTTTACAAGATAATACTATAACGGACTTTTTTATGACTATTCCACAGAAACTCATTGATGAACTAGAGAGAAGACGCAAGGAAATCCTGGCCGGTACTGATGATAAAACCAAGAAACGGCACGACAAGGGCCTGATGACGGCGCGTGAGCGACTCTTGAACCTTTATGACGAGAACACGTTCCAGGAAATGGGACTATTAGCTCAGCATGACTGCCACGATTTTGGCATGGAAAAGAAAGTCCTGCCCGGCGACGGGGTGATAACGGGCATAGGTTACATTGACGGCAAACCTGTCGCCGCTTTCAGCCAGGACTTTCTGGTGGGAGGCGGGACACTGGGACGCATTCACGCCCAAAAAGTGTGCGACCTCATGAGTTATGCATTAAAAACAGGAATGCCTCTGATTGGTTTTAATGACTCCGGTGGCGCAAGAATACAAGAAGGCGTGGATTCATTATCGGGATACGGACAGGTATTCTTCAGGAATGTAATGCTCTCGGGGGTGGTTCCGCAGATAGCCGTCATTGCCGGTCCCTGCGCGGGAGGAGCGGCATACTCACCGGCATTAATGGATTTTATCATCATGACTAAAAATAATGCCAATATGTTTATCTGCGGACCTGATGTCATCAAAGCGGCTACAGGACACGCAGCAACCATGGACGAAATCGGGAGCGCTGCAACACATGCCGCAATCAGCGGCAACATTCACTTTGTCGCAGAAGATGATAAACATGCCCTTGAGCTTGTTCGGCAATTGCTTTCCTATTTGCCACCCAACAATTTACTGGACCCGCCGCACCGGCCTGCTTCCAGTATTTCACTCAGCCAGGACGCAGAAATGAACAACCTTATTCCAGCCGACAATAAGGAACCTCTGAATATGCTGGAAATCATTAAGCGACTGGTTGACAGCGGTGAATTTCTGGAAATACAAAAGGATTGGGCGAAAAACATCATCATCGGCCTTGCGCGCATCGAAGGAATTGTGGCAGGAATCGTCGCTAACCAACCCACGGTCAAAGCCGGTACAATTGACATTGACGCCGCAGACAAGGCGAGCCGCTTTATTCGCTTCTGCAATGTCTTTAATATTCCACTACTGACGCTGGTAGATGTCCCCGGGTTTCTGCCGGGAGTTGCGCAGGAACAAGGAGGAATCATCCGTCACGGGGCGAAGATGCTATTTGCTTACGGCGCGGCCACGGTTCCAAAAATTACCGTGATCCTTCGGAAGGCCTATGGCGGCGCCTATCTCGCTATGTGCAGTCGCGACATGGGGGCGGACATGGTTTTTGCATGGCCAACGGCGGAGATTGCCGTGATGGGTGCAGAAGGAGCGGCAAAAATTATCTACCGGCATGAAATTGAAGCCGCTAAAGACCCAAAGGCAAGAGAAGCCGAACTTATTTCAGAATACCATGATCGGTTTGCCTCGCCGTACCACGCAGCAGCCCATGCGTTGATCACCGACGTGATTGAACCCTCACGCACGCGGTCTGCCGTTGCACTCGCTTTGCGTACCACACTTTCAAAACGTGAAGCCCGTCCACCGAAAAAACATGGGAATATTCCTTTATGACCTTCTTCAATACAATTGCATTGTTTGCCAGCATGACAGCACAGCCATCTTTTTTTGAAAATCTCCGTTTTCAAACGGTCGGTTTTGCCATTGTCCTTGTAGCCTTGGGTTTACTGGCGCTGGTTCTCGGTTTAACCGGATGGCTCTTTAAAAAACGGGAGGCACAAAAGGCCGTGTCTGCTGCCGCAATCTCTGAAAAATCCCCAGTCCTGAGCAAGGAGGAAGACCCACATGAGCTGTTAGCCGTCATTACAGCGGCGGTATATTCAACGATAGGAGAGTCCCATAGGATTGTTTCCATACGCCCTGTCACCAACGGTAAAATCATCGGAGAACTTTACCTGCAGGCCTGGTCAATGGAAGGAAGACGACAGCATTTCGCATCACATAAAATCCGTTAGTTATCAAGAGTGCCATTATGAAAAAACTTAGAGTAACCGTAGCGGGAAAAGTATATGATGTAACGGTAGAAATCCTTGAAGAGGAAGGGCAGGAAGCCGCACGTCCACCCAAACAGACGGCGCCCCCTTCCGTTCAGGAACCGGCGGTTCCCGTCACAATTTCTCCGGTTCACGCCGGGCACAAGGAAATCAAAAGTCCGCTGTCGGGGAGAGTCGTAACCATTTCCGTACAGGTGGGACAGACCGTTAAAGAAGGAGACCAGTTGATGATACTTGAGGCAATGAAAATGAATAATTACATTTATGCCCCCCATGGAGGCCGAATTTCCGCAATTCCCGTAAATGTCGGAGACGCCGTGGATGAAGGACAATCGCTTGTGATTTTTTCATAAACGCACCCGTATGATTCAAAATTTTGTCAACTTTCTGCATCTGACGGCATTCCACCTTGTTACGTTGAAAATGGTGGTGATGTGGGGCATAGTGCTTGTGCTGCTTTATCTTGCCGTTTATAAGGGTTTCGAGCCGCTCCTTCTTATCCCAATTGCTTTTGGCGCACTCATTGCAAATTTACCGACGCAGGGCATGGTTAATCTTCCGGCACACGGACAACCCGGCGGCCTTTACTACTACATCACGAAGGGAATTACCTGGGAGATATTTCCTCCATTAATTTTTTTGGGAGTCGGGGCGCTGACTGATTTTGGCCCATTGATCGCCAATCCCCGCACATTAATCCTGGGTGCAGCGGCACAACTGGGAATATTTGCCACATTCATTGGAGCATCCCTTCTCGGTTTTACTACCAGGCAGGCAGCTTCTATCGGGATCATTGGAGGCGCGGACGGCCCTACGGCGATATTTATGTGCAACAAGCTCGCCCCGGAGCTGTTGGCGCCAATTGCCGTGGCTGCCTACAGTTATATGTCTCTCGTTCCCCTCATTCAGCCCCCCATCATGAGGTTATTGACGACAAAGCATGAAAGACGAATTCGAATGAAATCCCTGCGCAAAGTATCAAAACTGGAGAAACTTTTTTTTTGTTTGATTGTCACGGTTCTTTCTGTGCTCCTTGTTCCGGCATCTTCGCCATTAATTTTCATGCTGATGCTCGGAAACTTCCTTCGCGAGTCCGGCGTGACGGAGCGTTTATCTGCTGCTGCTCAAAACGAGATTATCAATATCGTTACGATTTTTCTTGGCACCAGTGTCGGTATTACCATGGCAGGGGAACGTTTCCTCAATATTGAAACGTTAAAAATTATTTTTCTGGGAGCGGTTGCCTTTGGACTCTCGACCGCAGGAGGCGTTCTCATGGGCAAACTGATGAACTATGTAAGTCCCAAAAATCCTATCAATCCCCTGATCGGCGCTGCGGGAATTTCAGCTATGCCTATGTCTGCCCGTGTTGCCCATCTGGAAGGGCAAAGGGAAGACCCGAATAATTATCTCCTCATGCATGCGATGGGGCCAAATGTTGCCGGCGGCATTGGTACGGTTATTGTCGCCGGCTATTTTATCGCATGTTTAAGCAAATGAAGGGGTGTTTTCGCATCAACACTATAGGGGAATGGTGTGTGCATCGTTATGACCGTGTCGGGTCGACAAATGACATAGCACGCAGCTTGCCTCCCTGGCATGCCGTACGAGCCGATTCTCAAACATCGGGACGCGGCAGGCAGGGTCGGTTGTGGGTCTCCGATTATGGAGGTCTATGGCTTTCCATGGTTGTGCCGGTCGAAGGAGCAAGACACCACTGGAAGGCCTTGCCACTGGCAGCAGGATGGGCGATTCTCGACGTTATAAAATGCCTAGGAATCCGGGAAGCACGCCTCCGCTGGCCCAACGACATTATGGTCAACGACAGAAAACTGGCCGGTATACTGGTCGAACAATTCCACGACAACCTCGTTGTGGTGGGTGTGGGAATCAACGTTTTCAACAGACCAGATATGATAAATCACTCACTAACACAAAAAATCACGAGGTTGTCTGACCACATCAATCCAGTGCCTTGCCTTGATGAATTGACCGTAATGATATTGAAGAATTTAGAGAACGTTCATCGTCAAATGAAAACAGACGGATTCTCTGCCCTATTGAATGTAATCAATACCGCATGGAGCATACCTCGCCGGGTGGCACTTGAGCTTGACAGAGAAACCCAGGAGGGATTGTTTCTGGGAATTGACAACCAGGGCGACCTTCTTATAGAAAATGATGCCGGTTATCAATACGCGTATTCTCCTCACCGGGTCAAGCTGTTCAGGGAAGTATAATGATGAATAACGGAACACAACTCTCAACAACGGACAAATACAAAGGTCTGGAAGTTATTTCAAAGACGGAAGAATGGCTGGACCGTCTGCGCCGGAGGGCAGGATTCTACTTAGCCCCGCTGGCATTTGGCGTTGTTTTCCTTCTTACCAGAGGAAGACTAACGCCAGATGGCTGTCGTTTGAGCGCAGTGCTGGCTTGCGTTATTGTATTGTGGTTAACGGAATCGATCCCTCTTCCGGTAACTGCTATGCTGGGGACATGTCTGTGTATCGGACTTGGTATTGCAGATGCACGAACAACGCTTGCACCATTTGCAGACCCCATTATATTCCTGTTTATTGGCGGGTTTATTCTTGCCCAGGCAATGATGATTCATCGTCTCGACCGTCGTTTCGCACTCGCTATTCTTTCCCTTCGATGGGCAAACGGAAATCAGGCCCGCCTGCTGGCAGCATTTGGCGGGATAACGGCGGTAGCATCCATGTGGGTCAGCAACTCGGCGGCTACGGCAATGATGATGCCCATAGCCTTGGGTATCCTTCGGGCAATCGAGGATATGCGCCTGACAAACCACGATCTGTCCAAAATCTCAGGCAAATTGCCCAAAGGGTCATTCTCAACAGGCATGATGCTCATGGTGGCATTTTCGGCGTCGGTGGGCGGCATCAGCACTCCCATTGGCACGCCTACCAACCTCATCGGTATCGGACTGATCAAGAAGCTAACTGGTATGGACATCAACTTTTTTCAGTGGATGACCATCGGGATGCCCCTCTGTACAGTCATGTATGGCGTGCTGTTTGCGCTGCTTTACCGGCTGCATCGTGAAAAGACGCCGGGAAACACTGACTTCTCACATGCCCAATTACAACAATACCTCCGGAAGGAACGAACGTCCCTTGGCGGGTGGACTCAGGGACAAATAAATACGTTGATTGCTTTTGGAGTCGCTGTTTCTTTGTGGATTACGCCCGGATTGCTTGCTATTGTCCTTGGAAAAGAACACACTTTGTTCAAGCTCGTCAGTGAAAATCTCCATGAGGGCATGGTCGCACTCATCGCAGCATGTATCCTTTTTATCCTGCCAACCGACCGCCGACAGGGAAAATTTACCCTCACCTGGCAGGAAGCGGTGCAGATTGACTGGGGAACCATACTCCTGATGGGCGGCGGAATGAGTCTGGGAGGATTGTTGTTTTCTACAGGAGTTGCTGCAGCCATCGGAGAGGGCATTACGAATTTTACCGGGGCGCAATCGTTGTGGGGGTTGACCGCAGTATCAATCGCGCTGGCAATTATCGTGAGTGAAACGACGTCAAATGTCGCATCGTCGAACATGGTTATCCCTGTTGTTATTGCGCTTGCCGGGGCAGCCAATGTCAACCCGATCCCGCCTGCGCTTGGCGCGTGCCTTGGCGCCAGTTACGGCTTTATGCTGCCCGTCTCCACACCGCCCAATACAATCGTTTACGGCACCGGGCTGGTTTCTATCCCTAAAATGGTACGCGCCGGATTTATCTTCGACCTGTGCGGTTTCTCCATCATTTGGTTATATTTGCGGTTGCTCTGTCCTTTGATGGGGTGGGGGTAAAATTTGATGAATAAACAACTTTGGGTTATTTTAAAGGAAAACCATATATGGCAAAAAGTATTACGATAAGCGACTATCTTATAAATAAATTATATGAAGCCGGTGTCCGCCATGTATTTGGTATACCGGGCGATTTCGTCTTAAACTTTTTTAAAAAACTTGAAGAGAGCAAGCTGAAGCTGGTAAACGTCTGCGACGAACAGGGCGCGGGATATGCAGCCGATGCATATGCACGGGTAAACGGGCTTGGTGTTGTATGCGTTACCTATTGTGTAGGCGGGCTCAAGGTTGCCAACACGACTGCACAGGCGTATGCAGAGGAGTCTCCGGTTGTCGTTATCAGCGGCGCGCCCGGTATCAGGGAACGCGAGAAGAATCCACTCCTTCACCATAAGGTAAAAGACTTTGACACACAGAAGAAAATCTTTGAACAACTCACCGTTGCATCTACGGTAATTGACGACCCACAAACGGCCTTTGAAGAGATTGATCGTGTGTTACATGCAGTAATGCAGCATAAGCGTCCAGGCTATATTGAGATTCCCCGCGATATGGTGCTTGAAAAGGGAATATCACGGCATCGATCCCATGTTACGCAAGTGCAAGTGGACAGAGACGCCTTACAGGAAGCAATAGAAGAATCTACTGCCATGATAAATGCCGCCAAAAAGCCTGTTGTTATTGCCGGCGTAGAGATACAGCGTTTTGGCCTGCATGACTTGCTCCTTAAATTTATTGAAAAAACAAAAATACCCGCTGCTTCCACACTTTTAGGAAAATCGGTAATCTCAGAACGTCACCCTTCTTTCATTGGAGTTTATGAAGGAGCGATAGGCAGGCAGGACGTTCTTCAACGTGTAGAGTCCGCCGACTGTCTCATCCTTTTGGGCGCACTTTTGACGGACATAGACCTTGGGCTATTTACCGCCAGGCTGAATCAGAAAATTACCATATATGCCGCCAGCGAAAAGGTATCGATACGATACCACCAGTATGATGGAGTTGACCTGAAATCCTTTATGCAGGCATTGGTTAATGCTGATATCCATCTGCATACCAACGAGAAGCCGTACCATGCCCAGGTAACCGGGACGTTCGTACCGAAACGAAATACCAAGATCACCGTTAAAAGGCTCTTTGAAAAACTGAATACCGTTATTACTGACGATACTGTTGTTATCGCAGATGTCGGCGATGCCCTCTTTGGGGCGGCTGACCTGTGTATTCACTCAAAGACGGAGTTTTTATCCCCGGCATATTACGCATCCCTCGGTTTCTCAGTACCCGCATCCATCGGGGTTCAGATGGCGAATCCGGCGTTAAGGCCGCTGGTTATTGTGGGAGACGGGGCTTTTCAAATGACAGGCATGGAACTTACAACGGTTGTCCGCTATAAGCTGAATCCTATTATTGTATTGCTGAACAACAATGGATATGGGACGGAACGACCTATCCTGGACGGTTCATTCAATGACATTCACTCATGGAATTACAGCAGGATTCCTGAAATATCGGGCAGTGGATACGGATTTGTGGTAGAAACGGAGGAAGAATTCGATGATGCCATCACAAAGGCATGTCGTCAGAAAGACAGCTTTAATATTATCGAAGTCAAACTGGATAATTACGATTTTTCGCCTGCCCTTATCCGCATGACTTCCTGCATGGCCAAACAAGTCAGAAAGTAATCAATGGAGTAAACGGTATATTGCCCACAAAACACGCGAAATAAACGAAAGGTCAAAAACTTTTTTTAATCTTGTTTAGAAATTATGTTCTTTCGTGTTTTTTCGCGTATTTAGTGGGTCTAAGTAACTTTGAAATTCCTATACATATAATTAGGAGAGGAAGATTCTCTATGCAGGGGTGTCTATTACAGGAAACAGTGTTGTTTTATCAATAACGAAAGGTTTGTTTTTTGAAGTACTTGGAAATTTATACAAATATGGAGTTGATTATTCATTCTCTTTAAAGTGGCAAATATTGTACTCTGTTCAGCAAGTCTTCCGGTTCACCAGCTTTTGCAATGATTTCCAAGTCACGAATGCAATCTCCAATTGAAATACGCAATTGGTGGGCATAGATGATTCCATGGAATGATATCCCAGCCCTTTGACGCTTTGTGGCTTCTTGCAAGAGATTATAATCCCTTGTAAATAACACGCGTCCCATTTTACTTACACGATCCAATAATTCTGAATCATCCACTTTTGTTGTGCCATCTTCGAGTGCAGTGATAGTATCTACCCCACGCACTCTCAACCCATCGGTTATCGCTCGAGGTACATTATGGTCCATGTAAAGCTGAATAGCCATTATATTAGTTTCTTGGCTTTTAACCTGGCAATGAGTGGTGTAGGCTTTGCTTCCTTCCTCATTTGGTCCACTTGCTTTAATTGCGTTTCGATCTCCTGGTCAAATATTTCCTGATGATCGGAGTAATAAGCCAAAGCCGAGTATATTTGACCTAATGTGAGACGAGGATGCTGGTACTGGAGTTCCTCAGGACTCCAACCATAGGCAATTTTATCGAGAATAATTTCGATTACCTTCATTTTTGTGCCTGCAATAATCGGCACTTTATTTTCGTTAAGGATGATATGCTCGTATCCCGTTTCAGCGATTGGCATTTATAATGTCTCCTAAGTGTATTAAATGCTATTCAAGTAAATCACTCAACTGTTCGACTCACCCATTTAAATTATAATTTATAAACTAAATCAAATCTATACAAATATCAATAGAAAGTGTTTACTAGAAAGGTTATATGAATTTTGATTGCCCGCAGCTAACGCCGAGGGTGAGGCGGCGGGCCTCAGACCCTTATTAAAAACTACCGAGGCTGTTCCCGCTCGCCTCTACCCTATTGTTAGGAGGCCTTTATGATTAATTCTATTGTTTCTTTAGCATCAAGAGCAAATATGGCGGACACAATAGCCGCGATTGCAGCTATTACAGCAGCTATTGCTGCAATCATAGCTATTTTATTGGCTTTCCGTGTTAATTGAATTTTCTCTTTTTCTAAACGGTTTGCTTCTTGTTGAGCTTCCATTGATAACGCAGCTATGTTTGTTGCTGGAGATAAGGAATCTGGATAATATGGCTTTTTTGACATTCTTACTTTCTCCTAACATTGATTAGATTGATCCGCATAATATGCAGAATACAGGTTTATTGTCCATATAACGTACCTTTGATATGGTAAATACTATCGTGATAATTACTTCAAACCCTGCAACTTGTGTCTCTTTGCACTTGTTATCATGTCGTCTTATACGGATCAGCATAAAATCCCCTTGTTCCATTTAATCCAATGACAATAAGTCTGCTCCGTGCGGCTGTTGTAATGACGAGAGGATGATAGGAAATTGTTTTTTCTTTAAAAGGGATGATAATACAAAAACGAAGAAGATTGCAAGCTTTTTTTGGTTTCTTCCGGGGAAAGAACGGGGTCGAATCGTTCTGGGTTGTCCGATACTTTGAAGATCAGGCACTGTCAGGGCTAAAGCCCAATTCAGACTTCGTCGTGAGTTCGGTCGAACGATAAGACTGTCACTAACCCCAGCCTTAAGGCCGGGGTTAGTGGGTACACGCCATACCGGGGCTTTAGCCCTGATGGCACAACAACACGAAGTTGTTCATGTTACTTAATTGTTCGATCCCAATCTTTCAGTTATTGGATTGGGAAAAATCGTACATCCGATATCGCAAATCTAAAATATCAAGTTACGGCGCCCAGAGGTACATAAAAGATGGCGTGCCTGACCTGACGAATGTTTTCAGATCGATGTTGAGGAGATTGATAGCGCCAAAACCTGAATTACTGAGTTGTGAGTATATGTTATTCTTATAAGCGCCCGGTCTGTGATAGATGATGACCCGTGCCGTCGTGAGCCCCGCCTCTTCCTTCGCCAAGGCAATAGCCTCATCAAGATAGCCGATCCGGTCAATAAACCCATATTCCAACGCCTGCCGGGCGGTATAAATCCTGCCATCGGCAAGCGGCCTGAGTTTTTCCAGCGTCAAATCTTTTCTGTTCTCGGCAATGACAGACAAAAATCTTTCGTACATATTGTCCAGTACGCCTTGAAATATCTTCCGTTCCTCATCCGTCATCGTTTTTAAAGGAGAACCCATGTCCTTATGCTCACCCGTCTTGACAGAGGTATCTTTCACACCGATTTTCTGGAGAAGCCCCTCGATGCTGAGATTGAGCATGATGACGCCGATACTGCCAGTAACGGTGGTAGGGTGTGCCACAATCATGTCCGCTGAAACGGCTACGTAATAACCGCCCGATGCCCCCAAATCCATGATGCAGGCAACGACCTTGTTTCCTGTCTTTTTCTTAAACTGCTCGATTTCATGGTAGAGCATATCCGATGCGGTAACCGTGCCACCCGGACTGTTGATACGCAGGATAACCGCTTTCACGCGTTTGTCTTTTGCTGCCATTTTGAGTTCTTCTTTGATACGTGCAACCATGTCCGGTTCCCCTGAAAGACCGGCAATGTCGCGCTTTTCCTCCTCTGAAATGATGCCGGAAATTTCTACAATAAGTATCTTTTCTTTTCCCTTCCCCGTAACCGTTGTCTCTTTGAGCGGCTGGACGGGCGGAACGAGGGAGACGGATATGAAACTACAACCGGAAGCCAAAAATAGACACAGTGCTAAAATGCAGGTAGAGATAGTTAAAAAATATTTGTTTTTCATATTTTTCTTGGTGAAAATCATCAAATTAGGCCTTCGGTGATTACATGAATTAAAGATAATCCCTCCCTTGATGGAAGGGACAAAGGGAGGGTGCGTAGCTATTTCTCTCACCCCCACCTAGCCTCCCCCATCGAGGGGGAGGAACAATAGTTTGAAATTCCTGTACGTTAAATTACAGAGCGCACAGCTTTCTCCCGGAGTCTGTCCTGAGCGAAAGATTTCTCGTCACTTCGCTCCTCGAAATGACAGAAAGCGCAGGAGTCGAAATGACAAAAATATGTGCTTCTGTTCAGACAGTATTTTCTATGGAAAGGTTATACAACCGCGACAAGCTGGATATCGAAAGTCAGGTCTTTTCCGGCCAGGGGATGGTTTGCGTCCAGCGTCACATCCGATGCAGAAACATCGGTTACGGTGACGATAATTGTTCGACCATCCTCATTATGGGTTTTGAATTGCTGTCCGACTTTTACTTCCAGGTCAGGCGGGAACTGGTCCCGGCCAACCACACCCACCATTTCCTTATGGTGCAAGCCATACGCATCTTCCGCCCGGATGTTAACGGTCCTCGATTCGCCCATGTTCATTCCCACCACGGTATGCTCAAAGCCCGGGATTAGCTGACCATCACCAATGGTAAATTGCAGAGGCTCCCGGTTATGAGAGGTGTCGAACACCGAACCGTCGTTTAATTTACCTGTGTAATGTACTTTCACGGTGTCGCCGTGTTTTGCCTGTGCCATTTTCTACCTCTTTCTTTTTGGGATTATGCGTGACCAATAATAAGGGCACTGTCAGCGTGCCCCGCGACCTTCGTACCTTTGTGGCTAATTTTGAAATTCCTGGACATTAAGTTTACAACCCCCCTACCACTATTTTTTAAGGGGGATTTTTTGTCTGCCACTACCAAGAACCCGCTTAAATATCTATACAATCAAGCTATGCTTCCGTTTCAAAAAGCGGTATCAACTCTCTACCTACACCTCTCCCAAATTTTGTCCAGCAGTTTTCGTGAAAGATTAAAGCAATCCAGTCATTGTCTCCTTCCTCCGAATAAACACCTTTGTTAATACTTGTGTATTCTTCTCCATCCTTAATCTTTTTCCTGCAAATAAAGCATTTCGCGTCCATTTTATTGCTCCTTCTCATTTTACTGCTTATTTTTTTGTGGCGGGTTCTATCGTAATGTTCTTGCCTCTGATTTTGATATCCTGCATGGCATCCTGGACGTCTTGTGCATATTCTACCGGCACTTCGACGAAGGTAAACTTGTCGAATACGTCGATGTCTCCGATTAACCTGCCGGAAATGCCTGTTTCCCCGGCAATTGCACCCAGAATGTCTCCCTTCCGTATTTTCTGCTTTTTGCCGACGTTGATAAACAGCCTCACCATTCCCGGCGCTGCCCCCGTGTCGCCAAAGTCTTCCTTCTGCACCGGCGATTCCTTGCCGTCTTCGCCTATAACCATTTTTAACAGAGATGCGGCAATATCCAGGGAAGTATACTCTTCCTCAATCAGCCGTTCAACCCAATTGATATATTTCCCCAAATGCCCCTTACCGATGGACTCTTTTACTTTTTCCAAAAGCAGGTTCGTTTTAATTTCTTCCACATCGCTGACAGAGGGAACCTCCTGGAACGTAATTTTTGTCTTTGCGTATCGTTGTATATCCCGTATTTGATAAATATCCCTGCCTACCGCGAAGGTAAATGCACGCCCTGTTCTGCCCGCCCTGCCTGTTCTTCCGATCCTGTGGACGTAATATTCCTCGTCATGCGGCACATCATAATTGAAAACGGCTTCTATATCTTCGACATCAATTCCCCTGGCTGCCACATCGGTTGCAACTAAAATCTCAATAGCGCCTTTTCTGAATTTTGACATGACCCTGTCTCTCTGCGTCTGGTTCATATCCCCGTGAAGCCCATCAGCCATGTAACCTCTTGCCTGAAGGTGTCCCACCAGTTCGTCCACACGTTTCTTTGTATTACAAAACACCAGCGATAATTTCAGATCGTAGGTGTCGATCAAACGAGACAGTACCTCCGGTTTCGCCTTCTCTTTGACTTCATAATAAAACTGCTCGATACTGGGAACCGTCAACTCCTTATGCACCACCTTTATAAATTTAGGGTTGTTCTGATACTTTTTCGTCAAATCTAAAATAGCCTGAGGCATGGTGGCGGAGAAGAGAATGGTTTGTCTTTGCTCCGGGATTTTTTTCAAAATAAATTCAATGTCTTCCCTAAATCCCATATCCAGCATCTCGTCCGCTTCATCCAATATAATTATTTTTACGTTATCCAGTTTTAAGGTACGGCGTTCCATATGATCCATGACGCGGCCCGGAGTGCCGATAATAATTTGCACACCTTTTCTCAATCCGTTAATCTGGCGTTCTATAGGCTGACCGCCGTAAATGGGCAATATCTCAACACCCTTTTTATATTTTGAGAGTTTTTTCAACTCTTCTGCTACCTGGATAGCTAACTCTCTTGTGGGACACAAAATTACTGCCTGTACTTTCCTGCTTTCCGGTTCTACCATCTCTAACGTCGGAATCCCAAAAGCTGCGGTTTTCCCCGTGCCTGTTTGCGCCTGACCAATGATATCTTTTCCTTCCAGAATATAGGGAATGGCCTGATACTGAATTGGGGTCGCTTCTTCAAAACCAAGCTCAGTAACTGCCTTTTGCAGTTCCTTCGACAGATGCAAATCCTCGAATCGTAGTTTTTCAATGTTTATAGTATTTTTCATTTTAATGACTTCTTATCACCCTTTCTTCCACACACCACGCACATGACAATAAACCCCAACAAAACAGCACAAAACGTAATATATGCGGCTATCATCAATTTTCCATACAATCCACCCATGCTGCCCCCAATCTGAACAAATATATTTGAGATTTACGATTTGAGATTTACGATTTAAGATATAAATCGTAAATTATAGCTTTTTGTTAAATTACACCCACATCCTTTTTTTGCAGCCATCCCTTTCTAACGTCTTTGCCAACCTTTTCCTCAGCGCCCGGTTTTGAACCGGCCTCCTGTTTCACCCCCACATAAACATATACATTGTACCAATCGTCTTTCTCTCCCTCGATCAGACATTCCGCACCATTGTGTATTTCAAACTTAGGTTCGTACTCTTCTCCCGGCCCGTACCGCACCTGGCATTTTGTGGTAATGATTACTCCACGACTCACACCTTGTTCACTATGGATTTTAATTCCCAGCGATACTACCGCAATAAATAGACCGGCGGAAAAACCTATCATCAATCTCCTGAGCCATCCGTATTTGAGAATAATTAAGAAGAAAACCAACGTCATGAACACTACATACAGGGACACGGCTGCTACGATTAATTCCTTTCCGTTCAGGAGAAAAAACCAGAAAAAAATCCTTCGGAGTACAACCGGGATTTCGTTCGGCAATTCTTTGTCTTCGATGGAGTTCTTTACTAATTTCAGGTTGGCTGCCAGGTCTGCATTTCTGGGCATTAGCCGCTGGGCTTTACGGTAATTTAAGACGGCCTTCCCCAATTCTCCCCTGCGGTAATAGGTGTTTCCCAGATTATAATATATCTGACCGTGCATGAATCCATTTGCCAATATAGTTTCGTATTGTGTTGCCGCCTCTTTTAACTTTAGGTCTGCCTCCTGATTATTTTTTGCTGCAATACACTTTGCAGCCTGAAGATAATTCTCGTTCGCGCTGGTAAATAATTTTATGGCCTCATCCTTTGAGATTTCGGATTTCGGATTTCGGATTTCGGATTTAGACGATCCGCAAAATGCAATTCGCATCCCGCATCCTAGAAACAATAGTACACATAAAGAAAGAACCCACGACCGTACCTTCATTATAATTGTCTCTCCAGTCTTGTAATGAGTTGTTCTGCAAGCGTTAAAGAATGATCCATTTCTTCCTTTGTACCGCCGTCTTTCGAAAAGCGCCGGTAATCGAAATCTGTCAAACAGCGATAAATTTCCTCAATTATATCGTCACCAACCCCTCGTTGCTTTAATAAAATACCGACCTTGTCACCTGTAGCGCTTGCGGCAGAAATATTAAATTTATCCGCCAGGTAATCTGCCATCGATTTGGAAAGAGATGAATAAAACTCTTTTTGGGCGTTTTGAGAAAGCGCAGATTTTGCCAGCGCCAATCTCTTTTTGGCTATTGCATGCGCCCGTTTATCCCTGGCATATCCGATATCCGTTTGCAGCCGTTCTTTTTGTCTCGTTACAAAAAAAGAGGCTATAACCGCAACTGCCGGGATAGAAAGACACGCTATAAAAAACGGGCTTGTATAAATGCGTTCTCCCTGGTTTCGCAATGAAGACAGATTTGTCATAATAGGCAGGATATCCTGCGTGAGTATTTGAGCTTGTTGTTTTGCGGGGACAATAGTATTCCCCGAAAGCGTCAGTTGAATGGGCATTTCCTGTTCGCCTGCTTCGACAACGATGGGTATCGGTTCTTTCGTAATTGTCCTGTACTGTCCTACGCGTGGGTCGAAAAAGCTAAATACTACTGCAGGAATAGCTTTCAAATCCGTCTTTTGAGGTTCAATAACCTTACTAAACACCTTACGACCACGAATCAATTCCTCCTGATTGGTGATCTGGGTATTTGATTCGGCAGGATATAGTTTAAAATCCTTTTCATTATTCAACGCCAGCAAAGGCTCGTTTATTGTTTGAATGTTCCCTTCACCGTATACCGACATGGAAAGCGTGATTGGGTCGCCTACTTTTACGTGTTGCGTCTTTACGGAGACCTCCATGTCAAAAGTACCTACTGCGCCATTAAATTCCCTGGGTTTACCCTGTTCAGGCAACGGACGAACCTTTACGGTAACCGGCCCTGTTGTCCTCTCAACGGGATACCTCTTCTGCCCCCTGCCAAAGAAGTCATCAAAGAACGCATCCGAAAAAAGGCTGTCAACCGGCGAATCCCGATGGTCTCTCCGCTGTTGAATAATTAAATTGCATTTTAATCTCGCCGGTGATATTGGAAGTTCTCCGGAAACCATCGGGAAAAGGGCTGTGCGTAATTCCAAAACATTGTACACAATCCCATCCCGGATTTCTTCGTACTGCCTTTGGTCGCCGAGTTTTTCTTCCATAAAATTTTTTGTGCCTGGCGACACATAATCTATATCAGCAACCGGCAACCCCTTTTGAAAATAAAATCTAAAAGATAGAATAACCTGCTCGTATATGTAGGCCTCATTCTTATCGGCGCTCAATTCAACAAAAACAAGCTTACTCATGTCCGGCGCTTGCGAGCCGGACGATGGGGCAGTATCGGCTACTTCCACGGTTACAGGACTGGAAGTATAGACCTTCCCTTTGTATTCAACCGTAGACGGCCCGATGGTAAACTTACCCTTTGCGGCAGGCTGCAACACATACGTATACCCCTTACTGACGGAAACAACGCCGTTGATAATATTTGTCTGCGCTGAAATCTTTGGACCATATAACAAGGTAAATCCATCGATGCCGGGAAATGATGGCGGCGCAGTGTCCTGCGTTCCGTGGATAGTAAGGGTCAATTGTAACCGGTCGTTTATTGTTAAGGAATTCCGATCAATGGTTGCCGTTAAACTAATATCCTCTGCAAATGTATTCTGAATACATCCAAAGATTATTGCAATTCCGAACCATAGACTAAAAAACCTGACGTATTTTACCATCTTACAGCACCTTTCTAAAACATAAAAAACCGGCTCATCACAAAGTACGCTGAAATCGCAAAGATTTGCAAATCACCAGTCCTTTTCAACTGACTTATGGTGGTGTTTCTGCGTATCTCTTACCATAGCCCTCGCCTCTTTTTCTGACTGGTTCAAGGCATCGAGCAATCGTTCCGCTTCCTCTTTCGACATCTGTTTCATTTCCTGCGGCCGCTGTTGTTGCTGCTGCCCTTCGGGCTGGTCTTTTTGTTTATCGTTATCAGACCCACTCTGATTCTCGTCTTTTTTGTCCTTGTTCTTTTCCTGTGTATCTTCCGGCGTGGGCTGTTGTTTATCCTCCTGCGATTCCTGTTTTTCTTTGTCCTCGCCTTTATTTTCATCCGACTGTTCGTCTTTCTTCTCCTGGTCTTCTTTCTGCTGCTGATCCTTTTGATCCTGATTTTGCTGTTTCTGCTGCTGTTCTTTCATCTTCTTTTCAACGTATTCATAGTTATATTTGGCATCGTTTTTTAATGCATCAAGTTCAGTTGAAGCGGATGCCGTTTCGTTAATATAATCCACCGTCTTCTTATAACATTCCAGCGCCTCTTTCATTTTCCCCTGGCGGTACATGGTGTTGCCCAGGTTAAAACCTGATTTTGCCTTCATTCCTATATCATCGGATTTTATTACCTTCTCAAATAATTGGGATGCCTCGTTATATTTGCCTCTTTTGTACTGAACGTCGGCAATGTTAAAATCCAATTGAGGTGTTTTGGGTGAATCTATTTGTGCATTCACGTATTTGTCCAACGCCCCATCATAGTTGCCATCCTGGTAAAGCTGATTTCCTTCTCTTATTTTATCGGCCAGCGGGTCTATCCAGCCTATGGATGACCAACCGAGTATTCCAGCCAGAAAAATACTTAATAATTTATATCCTCTAAAAGGGGGTTCAAGTTGCAAGCTTGAACCCGCGAAAAAGCTTAATTTACACCTTTTGTTTTTCTTATTGAACATATTTATCATCACTGCCTGCTGATTCAGTAAACTGTTGGGTTTCACTTCGCTCAGCCCAAGCCCTGCGCATTTTGCATTTCCTTTGCGTCCTCTGTGCCTTTGCGGTGAATTACTTCCTTTTTTCTATCCATCAAAAAACTTTCCAGAGCGATAAGCACTACTGCAACAAAAAGAGGTATTTGAAAACGATTTATATATCTTTTCACCCTCTGAGTCTTATACGTAGATTCTTCTATCTTTGCAATGCTATCCCTGTAAATCTTCTCCAAACCCCACTGCGTTCCGTACGCCGGCGTATAAAGTCCACCCGTTTCCAACGCAATTTTATTTAAGGTAATCTCATCCAATCTTGACTTGATGACCTGTCCCTGTCTGTCCTTCAGTAATGCATCATTGCCACTGTCATCCTTAATCCTGATATAAGAACCGTCTTTCTTTCCCACGCCTACCGTATAGATAACGACACCCTGTTCTTTTGCCTGTACGGCAGCCTTTATGGGATCGTCCTCATGATTCTCCCCATCGGTAATCAATATGACAGCCTTGTGATTTTTTGAATTTACCTCAAAGGTGGCAATACTTTTTCTTATCGCCTCTGCGATGGCAGTGCCTCCCAGCGGAATAATGTTTGTGTTTAAATCGTTTAGGAAAAGGCGAAAAGCCCCATAGTCCGACGTTAATGGGCAATAGGCAAATGCCGAACCTGCAAATGCAACCAGGCCGATCCTGTCTCCTTCCAACACATTCAGCAAATCTTCGACCTCCCTTTTTGCCACTTCCAGCCTGTTGGGTTTCACATCGTCAGCCAGCATGCTGCGGGAAGTGTCAATGGCAATCACAATGTCGATACCCTTTTTCTCCACCTCTTCCCAGTGATACCCCCATTTGGGTTCAATGAGTGTGAATATCAAAAAAAGCACACCCACGATTATCAATGTGGCCTTGAGCCGTTGTCTCTTCCAGTTAATCGAGAGTCCGGCCTTTTGTAATAACTCGATATTTGCAAAGATATTCAAATCCATCGCCTTTCTTCTGAAGACGAGGACATATCCAAGAATCAGGAGTAGAATAATAGGGAGTAAATAAAGATAGTTAAGGTTTCCGTATTTCATAGAGTAATGCAACTTTACCCACCCCTAACCCCTCCCAAGAGGGGAATTGAGAAGTCCCCTCTTGGGAGGGGTTGGGTATTGTAAAACGTATTCACACAATATAATTTAGAGTAATTACAAAATTATCTGCGAAAATCTGCGTCCCATTTAAGGTATTTTCCTGTATCGTGTTTTGGTTAAACCCAATTCAAATAATAATAACCCGAAAGCCGGCAGTAAAAAATAATGAAATAATTCGTTGTATTCCGTGTAGTGCGTTACCTCTGATTCTGTTTTTTCGAGTTTGTCTATCTGGCTGTATATCTCTTTCAGCGATTCCGTATCCGTCGCCCTGTAATATTTTCCATCGGTTATTTTTGCGATCTCCGTCAGGGACGCATCATCTATATCAATTTTCACCTGTCTCATCACCTTGTTCCCGAAGAGGTCTATCGCGGGAAATGGCGCCAGCCCTTTCGTACCGGCGCCTATTGCATAAATCTTGATACCAAAAGTTTTGGCAATTTCTGCGGCGGTAAAGGGATCTATTTCTCCGGCATTGTTTCTTCCGTCTGTCAGGAGAACAGTCACCTTGCTCTTTGCCTTAGTGCCCCTGAGCCTATCCACAGACGAACTAATGGCAGAGCCTATTGCCGTGCCGTCTTCTATCATCCCGATCTCCACCTTTTCTAAAAGTTGTAACAACATCCCGTAGTCGAGAGTCATGGGACATTGCGTATACGCCCGTCCGGAAAAAACGACCAAACCGATGCGATCGTTTATGCGCCTCTGAATAAAATCTTTCACCACCTGCTTGATGACATAAAGCCGATTATACCGTTTGCCCCCCATCTCAAAGTCTTCCGCCAGCATACTCCCCGAAACATCCACAGCAAGCACAATATCTATCCCTTCCGTGGTTACCTTTGTTTGTTCATTTCCGTATTGGGGTCGCGCCAGGGCAACCACAAGCAGCACAATGACTGCGGACCGGAGTATAATCAATATATATCTATGGCGTTGAAAAAACGAGGGTTTCAGTTTCTTCAGCATCTCCAGAGAGGGAAAGAGAACCTGGTTTGTTACCTTACGGCGAAGGTAAAAATAAACTAAGGGTGGAAGAATGACTACAATTAAAAAAAGTATTAAAGGGTCATGAAAAATCATTGAACGCAATTTTTATCTTTGAAAATACGTTTCAGCCCCCCCCTCCCCTATCCCCTCCCACCAGGGGCGGGGGAAAGACGCTTCCTCCCCCTCGATGGGGGAGGCTAGGTGGGGGTGCTGAACTGTTACTAAGATACTATATGGTTGATAGATGAATTTGTTCGCCTTTTTCAATGGCATTCCATATCTCTGATTCGGAAAGTTCTCTATCTATGAGAATATCAACCATCACATGGAGCGCATCGTTGGTTGTTTTAAGAAGCGCTTCTATACCACTCTCCGGTGTAAAATACCTGTTTATAATTATCCTGTCTTGTTTATATATTCGGGCGCCTGCCAACTCTTTCTGATCACCCATGTCTAACTCATATTCCATTAAAATACCCTTATCCATAAAACCTATATTTAAACACACATTACTGCCGTCTATCGTCAATAATTTAACATCCTGCTTCTTTGAAAGGATTTCCTTAATCTCCGGTGTACAATAAACACCCCACACTGTCTGCAAATTTTGTTTAAGTCTCGCAAGTTCATCATCTGAAATTTTACGCATTTGTACCCTTGATGACTTTTTACCTGTTTTACTTGCAACACCTTTTCCACGGCTTAAATACTTGTCTAAAAATTTTTCCGGCGCTTTAACCATTTTTTTACCCTTTAAAAAAAGGTTTAAAATAGACGTTACCATTAATCTTTCAAGGTGAAAACCAGACAAAAACAAACACCTTCTTCTGTTGCATACAGGCAGGTTTTAAACCTGTCTGTAAAAATGTTATCCATTCATTTTCTATCGGCAATCACCTCCTTCTCTTCTAACCGTTCCTTCGTTTCGTCTATAAACCGCTTTGCCGCATCATAGGTCTCTTTAATTTCTGACTTGGACGGCCCGTATTTAGCATACTTTACCATATCGCAGCGCTCAAGAAATTCCCGAATCAATATTTTATGAGTATCATCTAATTGATTCGTATGCGCCATTTCCGTAAAAAATTCCTCTGTCGTACGCTCAGGGGCCAACAAACCAAATCGATCCTCAATATAGTGGCGCAAAATATTGGTTATACGGTAATAATACTCCTTGACTAAACCTTTCGCAATCAAATCCTCCCTTGACAACCTCTCCAGTAATTCATAGGCAATCTCATGAGGTGTTCGTTTGATAAACGTCTGTTCCTGAATTTTTGACCGCTTTTTAAATTTATAGACCAATCCACAAATAATACCCGATAATAAAAGTAATCCCATGCCAACGGAAATCCATACAATCAACCGCTTGAAACTCATGGGTACGTCAACGGGAGGAAGAATGTCTTTTATATCGCCCGACATTTCTCCTTCTTTTATAACTCCCTTGATATCAATAATTACTTCATTTGCAGCAGCTTCACCTTCGCCACGACTCCCTTTGTATTTTATTTTCAAAGAAGGAATCGCATGACGACCAATTTCATATGAATTCAATACGTAGTTTCGTTCAACAACCGAATACCCGTCTTTTTCTCTTTCAGGCGTCCCGGCAATGCCGGCTTCTTTTATAGCAAATACGCCGATTTGCTTACCAACTTCAGGAAATTGTACGGTAATATCGTCCTTGTATTTTACCCGAATTACCAATTTTATTTTATCGCCAATCGTCACTTCATCTTTATCGACACTTGCAACTGCCTCTACCTTCCCCCTATATTCCGTATCATTCGATTGCTGAGCGAAAGCAATATCTTTTGAAAGCACCAGTGTATATACAACTAACACCGAAATCAATAGTTTACTCAATATAGTATTACCCTGTAAAAACTTCTTTTTTTGTAAGTTTTTGTTCATTAAAGACCGCTAAATCCGAAGCACGAAATCCGAAATTCGAAACAATTTCAAAATTACAACTTCAAATGTTCCAAACCTCGTTTTTAATTTCTTTCATTTGATATCAGAATTTGTTTCGGATTTCGATATTTGGATTTCGAATTTGTCAAAAAAACAAACAACAGTATTTATTATTCAGTATTAAGTAATTTTTCTTGGTTGCGGCTACGCCGCTCTAGGAAATTCCTTTAATATCTCTTTTCCCGCATCCTGAAGAAGCGGACAATGGGCTCTACATGATGTCTGTTCGTATTGATCACGATTTCATCAACACCCATTGACCGGAACAACCTTGACCGCTCCAGACTCCGTCGGTTGTTCAAAGCGCCAAATTCTTTTCTTGCGAGCGAGTCTGCCGTGTCAAGCAGCAGTATCTCGTCTGACTCTGCGTCTCTTAATTCAATAAAACCCACATTGGGCAATTCTTGTTCTCTGGGGTCTACAATGGTAATCGCAATCATGTCATGCCTTTTATTTGCAATACGCACCGCATGCGCATAGTCATTTGCTATAAAATCAGACACAATAAATGAAATTGTGCGCCGGTGGGTTATCTTGTTTAAATATTCTAAGGCAACGGAGATATTTGTCCCTTTGCCGGTCGGCTGTGCACACAGAAGTTCGCGGATAACTCTCAGGACATGTTTTGGTCCTTTTTTAGGAGGGATAAATTTCTCGATCTTGTCCGTAAACATGATCATGCCCACCTTATCGTTATTCTTTATGGCAGATAACGCCAAAATTGCGCAGATTTCCGTTGCGACCTCATTTTTCAAATGCTTTATTGACCCAAAGTTTCCCGATGCGCTCACATCGACAAGAAGCATCACCGTTAATTCGCGCTCTTCTACATACCGTTTAATAAAGGGGCGGCCCATACGGGCAGTCACATTCCAGTCAATCGTCCGGATTTCATCGCCAGGTTGATACTCACGCACCTCGTCAAACTCCATACCCCGCCCTTTGAAAACGCTGTGATACTCACCTACAAACGCCTCATTGACAAGACGACGGGTATGAATCTGTATTTGCTGAATTTTTTTTAATATCTCTTTTGGGATCATGCCATAACGCAGCAGAGCCGCACTTAAAGTAAATAAAGGAGACGTGTGACACGTGACGGGTGACGTTTTATCGCCACACGACACCTGACACTCGCCACTTAAAAAGTCTGTTAACACAAGAAGTTTTTACAATGTGATACTTTACGGCACTTCCACGTTGTCGAATATCTTTTGTATAATTCCCTCAGAATTTATTTCCTCTGCCTCAGCCTCGTATGTCACAATTACACGATGCCGAAGGACGTCCATCCCTATAGACTTAACATCCTGAGGAGTCACAAATCCCCTGCCTTTTATAAATGCATGCGCCTTGGCGGCAAGCGTAAGATAGATTGTTGCGCGCGGGGAAGCGCCGTATTCTATGAACTCTTCCAATTCCAGGTTGTACGCCTTTGGATCCCTTGATGCGAATACGATATCAATAATGTAATCCTTGATTTTGTCATCTATATAAATCTCATCAACTAAGGCACGCAGACGGAGAATGTCTTTGGGAGAAATTACGGGATTCACGCTAAAATCCTTTTTGGTCAATGCCATGCGTTCCATAATCTCACGTTCTTCCTTCTTATCAGGATACGTAATATTCAATTTAAACATAAAACGGTCTACCTGCGCTTCAGGCAACGGATACGTGCCTTCATGCTCAATCGGATTTTGGGTAGCCAACACAAGAAAGGGGTCGTCCAACTTAAATGTCTGGTCTCCGATTGTGACCTGTCTTTCCTGCATCGCTTCCAGGAGCGCGCTCTGAACCTTTGCAGGGGCGCGGTTGATCTCATCGGCCAGGACAATGTTGGTAAAGATAGGTCCCTTCCTCACTGTAAAATCACCGCTTTTGGGATTATAAATGAGGGTGCCGATCAAATCGGCAGGGAGTAAATCCGGCGTGAACTGTATCCTCTGGAAACCGGCTTGCAATGATTTGGCAAGCGTCATGACTGACATCGTTTTAGCCAATCCGGGAACACCTTCCAACAATACATGTCCGTTGGAAAGGATACCGATTAACAGTCTTTCAATTAAATATTTCTGTCCTACAATTACCTTGCCAACCTCGTACATGAGGGTGTTCACAAAATCACTTTCTTGTTTTACCCTCTCTGTGATCTTTTTAACATCCGATTCCATCTACCCCCTCCACTACAAATTAAGTCCTGCGTTGTCCCCCTTAACAAAGGGGGATAAAGGGGGTTGTGTTTTTCCCGGCAATTTTACAACCCCCTTACCCCCTTTTCTAAGGGGGATTTTATACCATCCTGAAATCCGCTTAAATAAAATGAAAATTTCTATACAATTTAAACATACCTTAACATTATGATTAATTCCATTAAACAAAAAACACTATAGAATTTGTTCCTTATTTACATACTCAATCATTTACAGATTTCCGCCAAGTTATTATATATAGCAAATTTTTCTGCTTTAAACAAGCATTACATGAACATCTGGTTATCACTATAAAAGTGCTTGACACCCTATGACAGAGATGCTACGATTATTTTGTTTTGGCATTAACTATTAAACAACGATTCACATAACAATCCTGAAGGTTTATATCATAAAGTTATAGCCTGAAACAGAGAAAAAAGTAAATAAACGTTGTCTAAAGATATTCCTGTAGTTTTGATCATTGGTAAACAAAATGTCGGTAAGACTACACTTATAAAACGTATTATACCCCGACTGAAGAAAAAAGGATACCGTGTCGGTACCATTAAGTACAATATCCCTTATTTTGAAATTGATTACCAGGGAAAGGATACTTATACATATTACAAGGCAGGGGCGGATGTAGTTTCTATATCCTCACCGGAAAAACTGGCAATCATTAAACGGGTAAACCGAAGACCGCCGTCAATAAAAGATATCGTGAAACATAATTATGGCGATGTTGACGTCGTGCTTGTCGAAGGGTATAAAAAGTGGCGATACCCTTACATCGAGATCCATAATGACCACAGACACATGGAATCAGCAGACAAAGAGCGTAAAAATCATTTAAAGATTGCAAGCGAAACAAAGACCGTGTCTCCCATACCAACTTTTAAAAAAAACGATTTGAAGAACATCTTAAAATTTATAGAATCAAAAATACATGGATAAACTCGATTGGAGGTGATGAGTATTTCCGGTAAACATCATGAAATTTATTACGAATCAAAACGTATTCCGTAACTTTTACTGCTCAACAAGGTAACATTTTTAGGAGGATATTTCGTTGAAAAAGATTTTTAGTTATTGTGCAATCCCTGTTACAACGATATTTGGTTTATATCTTGGGTTTGCCGGTTCTACGGTAAACGCAGGAGATGTCGGCAAAATATACAAAGATACCTGTGAGTTATGTCACGCTGCGGATGGCAAGGGCAGCGAGGCTGGAAAACAATTCGGCGTACCAGACTTTTCGAGCGCTGACTATCAAAAGTCCAGGACAGATGCGCAGATGAAGGAATCAATGACCAATGGCACAAAGAATCCCAACTATGTAAAACTCTCAGACCTTGGGGTTGATATTGCAGACCTTGACGCCCTCATCACCGTAGTTCGGGGATTTTCCAAATAAATTAAAACCCATCCACAGATTTTAAATAACACGATTAAAGCATAGAAGGGTAGGATATAAAAATATTCTACCCTTTTCTTTTGTGTATGCTGGTGAATATGCATGGAGAAATAATAAAAATCGATGGCTCTTTTGGTGAAGGTGGCGGACAAATCCTGCGTACCGCCCTTTCACTATCAGTAATTACAAAAAAGCCGTTCGAGATATATAACATCCGTGCCAATAGAAAAGTACCCGGCCTCAGCCACCAGCATCTTCAAGCTGTCAACTCTACAGCCCAAATCTGCAATGCGGAGGTCATAGGGAATCAACTCCGATCCACAGACCTTAAATTCTACCCAGGCGAAACACAAGCCGGCGCTTACCATTTCAACATTGGAACGGCAGGTTCTGTCTCTCTTGTTTTACAAACCATTTTCTATCCACTGAGTCTGGCGAACAAGCCTTCTTCTATTACCATTATCGGGGGCACACACGTTACCCACAGTCCCTGCGTTGATTACCTCAAGCAGCAGTGGTTGTACTTTCTCAAGAAGATTGGCTTTGATGCAGAAATACAAACCCTTAAGGCCGGATTTTACCCACGCGGTGGCGGCGAGATTCTCGTCAAGACAAACCCGTCAAACCCGCAGCACCCACTATGGATCAACGACAGAGGAAAACTCATTCAAGTAGAAGGGCTGTCTACAGTAAGCAACCTGGATGTAAACATTGCACAACGACAGCGGTTACAGGCAGAAAAAAGGTTTCTGGGACAAAACATCCCCCACGAAATATCTTTAAGTGAAATTCCATCATTTGGAAAGGGGACTATGCTCCTGCTGGTGGGAAAATTCGAATACAGCCAGTGTTGTTATTTTGGCTTAGGTGCGATTGGTAAGCGCGCTGAAACCGTTGCCGATGACGCCTGTAATGAATTCTTCACTTTTCTAAAAACCAGGGGCACCATTGACGAATATCTTGCCGACCAACTCATACTCCCCCTTGCCCTCACGAAAGGGACATCACGATTTATCACACCCAGAATCACGCAACATTTGCTAACGAACATGGAGATTGTAAAGTTGTTCTTGCCCGTGACTATCGATATCTCTGGAAACTTAAATGAGGAAGGGGTTATAATAATTCATTCTAAGTAAGACGGTTTCAAGTGAAATGATATGTGTATCAATAATACAAATCCAAAAATTTTGAGTTCCTAAAAAAATAAAAATGTCAGAACCCATTGACAATGATACAAGAAAACTTGCCGTATCCGAACAGGATAAAAATATCGTCGTAACGGCCGGCGCAGGAACGGGCAAGACCACACTTCTCGTTAATCGGATGTTACATCTGCTTTTAGGCCACAGAAGGTTCCAAACGGAAGAAAGCCCCATCCTCAGGATAGTCGCCATGACCTTCACGGAAAAAGCCGCCAGCGAAATGAAGATACGACTGATGCAGGAACTTGAAAAGATCGTATCCTTTATCAATGGACAGACCTCACAGGGGGATGGGAAAAAAACAGAAGAGCTTCTTTCAGATATCCGTGAACTTTACCATACAACACATGGTGAAATCGAACGCCGGGCAAAGAAGTCACTGGAGGATATTGACAAGGCCCTTATTGGCACTATCCACAGTTTTGCAGCCTATATCCTGCGTCTTTACCCCATTGAATCAGGCGTGGTGCCTGGCTTCGTAGTGGATGAAGGAGATATTTTTGATGAACTCTTTGACAAAGAATGGACAAAGTGGCTGGAAACGGAACTCGCGCTGAATTCGCCTCATGCGAACACCTGGAAATGCGTGCTCAAACGAACGGACATGGAGTCTCTCAAGGAGTTAGCCAAACGGTTATCAGGATTTACCATCCCTTTAAATTCTCTCACGATTGATGTGGGTAATAAATCTGTAATAGACCACCCCCACCCTAACCCTCCCCCCTCCCCTGGTGGGAGGGGGATAGGGGGAGGGGGTGCGGCATTGTTACATCCACCGAATATCCAATCCTTGGCAGATCCATTAATTAACAAAATCAATGAGGTTGTCTCTTACTGTGAAAAGCCCAAGAACAATCTCCTCACACAATTACATGAGCTATCGAAGATTTTGGAGTCAGTAAAAGAACAAGGCATCGGTTATTTGAATACGCTCGAGTACGACCTTGATAAGAAACCATCAGAGGCAAAGGCCGGCTGGACAGATGAGGGATTTTTGGCTGCACAAGAACTTGTAAAGAAATGCCATACGCTGTTAAAGAAATTAAAAACCGTCGATGATTCGTTTGTCACAACCACAATAGGCCTCATTCTCCCTTTTGCAAAGGCATTCCGGCAAACATATTTATCACAGGGCTATGTCTCTTTCGACGGACTTCTCACCATGACCAGAGATTTGCTGCAAAATAAGGCGTTTCGTTATATTCGTGAAAGGCTTAAGAACGAGTTCAGGGCTATCCTCGTTGATGAGTTCCAGGACACCGACCCCATCCAATATGAAATCGTTCTTTTCCTTTCCGAGACATTGGGACATTACAGCAAAGACGCCCGCAAGGTGACCCTTGAACCTGGAAAACTTTTTATCGTAGGCGATCCGAAACAATCGATATACGCCTTCCGGAGGGCGGACATCGAGGCTTATGAACAGGTGGTAAAGCAGGTGTGCGGGAATGATGAAACCCTGAAATTACAGGAAAATTTCAGGAGTCATGCCGGTATCATCGAGGTTGTAAACCAATTATTTGACGGAAGGATCATGATAGAACAACCCGCCTTACAACCCCGTTATGTCCCTATCCATGCAAACAGACAAAAAAAATACCCCTCGCAAAAAGTCGAGATTGTTCTCGTTTTAGATAAAGAAGGAGAAGAACTCAGGGCAGACGAGGCCAGAGAGGCCGAGTCAGAGTGGATTGCAAGATGGATCACAAAACACGTGGATAACGAAATCATTCACGATACATTGGCAGAAAACAAACTTTGCAAGCTGAAATACAAGGATGTTGCCTTGCTTCTACGGGCATTTACCCAGGTAAGGCCGTATGTAGAGGCGCTCAAACGATACGGTATTCCGTACATTGTGGAAGGAGAAAAATATTTTTACACCACACAGGAAATTCTCGATTTCATGAACCTCCTGCGCATCATAGAAAATCCGCATGATACGATTGCCCTGGTTGGTGTACTGCGTTCGCCCGTTGTGGGCTTAACAGATCGGGAGATATATGAGCTAAAAGAAAACCGTCTATTGGACTACCGCAACTCTATTTCAGGTAAAACCCCCCTGAACCACAATCTCACGCAGAAGGATAAAAACGCCCCTTCTCCAATCCACCATTCTCAAGGAGAAAAGAAGCCGGAATTACAATCAACTACCCCCCCACCCCCCCCTTCGCAAGGGGGGGAAATAGAGGGGGTAAAAAACCTATTTTCAGATTTAGGAAAAATTGTAGAACTATTTTATGATTTTTTAAGAAGAGCTCATGCGCGTGCTGGCACAATCCCCGTATCCCAACTTATTACGGAAATTATTGACAATACCCACGTCGCCGAGATTACGGCCTGCGCCTGGCATGGCGAGCAGAAGCTGGCCAACATCTGGAAACTTTACCAGATGGCATGTGATATGGAACAGACCGAGGGAGTTTCCCTGAAAACATTCATTGAGCGCATCAAGACGCGTATAAAAGAAGCGAGAGAAGAGGGGGAGAGTCCCCTTTCGGATGAAACGCTGGACGTCGTGAAAATCCTGTCTATCCATAAGTCAAAGGGACTTGAATTCCCTGTCGTAATCATGGGCAACCTGCATGGTGAAGTGAAAAAAGACACCGAAACACTGGACACGGCAGTGTTCGATTGGACTACCGCCACAACGGGTATTGTAATTGGCAGTGGGGATCATCAGATAAGGAATCTTCAAAGTATCGTAATTGAAAAGAAGTTGAACGACCGCTCGTGGGAGGAGGAAAAACGCGTCCTGTATGTAGCCATGACCAGGGCAAAGGAACGATTAATTCTTACCAGCGCATTGAAGGATGACGATAAATCCTATATGGGACTGATTACACAATCAGTAAGAAATGCCGCAGGCATTGAGCTTGGCGACGAAACATTTATGAGCCACAGTCAATCAAAGGAAGACGAAAGATTATCACCCTCCCCAAACCCCTCCCATTCCTTCGACTTCGCTCTGGACAGGCAAGGGAGGGGAAACGCGGGAGATATACCATCGGGTGAGGAGAATAAAACATACGAGGAAAACAAAACAGATGAGGGGAATAAAACAAGCGAGGATGATAAAACAATTGCAGGAAGATCCCCTCTCCCCTTGCGGGAGAGGGTTAGGGAGAGGGGTGTTTCAAGAGGAAAATTTCCATTAGGAAATGCAGAAGTCTTTGTAGAACATTTCAGGTTTGACGGGACACGTCGTCCCTTAAAAACCCCAACAGAGAAGACACTAGATATCGACTGGACAGCTTTTGTCGAAACATGGAAGAAACGAAAAGAAGCAATGGACGCAGCAGCACAAACATCACTCTTCACCTCTCCGTCTGCTGTAGCAGATAAAGAGAAGATGCCACAGAATACTTTTCCTGAAACTGCGGGAACTGGCGAAACTTCAAAAGAATACCCTCAATATGCTGTGATAATCGGCTCTGTCTGCCACCGTGTGCTGGAAGCATGGGATTTCCATGTATCTCCCCAAGAGCTTCAAAGGTCTGTCGAGTCAGCCGTAAAATGGGCTATTCCCTTTGAAAGAGGTGAGGTAGAATCACCTGCTCAATTTCAAGGAGAAAGTATTTTCAAATTCCCTCCTTACGAAGGAAGGAGTTTAGAAAATCATCTTCACACCTCCCCTTTTTCCCCTCCTTGCGAAGGAGGGGATGCAGGGGTGATTGTGAAACCGAAAGAAATCCCCCCTTATACAATGCAAATTCAGGACGTAGAATTTGCAAAAGCAGAGGTATTAAAGATACTGTCTGATTTTATTGACTCAGAGGCTTATAAAGAATTACAAAATGCACAAATACTTGGACGGGAAATACCCATCATGCTCAAATGGAACGGGCAGATTATGAGGGGTACCATTGATATCCTTTATAAAAAGGATGATAGTATCGTTATTGCCGATTATAAGACGAACCACATCGAAATGTCGGAACTTCCTGCAATTGCTGAAAAATACCGTCATCAAAAAGATGTGTATGTTGAGGCCATCAAACGCTGCCTTAACATAGACAAGCCCGAATTCAAGCTCATATTCTTGAGGTTGGGGAAGGCTGTATCTATTTGATTGCTTTTCAATGAGATATAAAGCCTTTTGATTGTCTTCGTATTGTTACGATAATATTAAAAACTCTACCGACACAGAGGGTAACAGCTGCCGACAACCCGAAAGCGTCAGCAACCAATCAGGAGGCGCTGGACAACGAAGGCGCATCGGCACACGCCACCGCTTGCGGCTGATCGGTAGAGCGTTTGCCAAGCATTTCATCACTTCATATTGGTTGACGTAACGCTTTCTGATGAATTGAGAGTTGTTTTTAGTGTTTCTCCGCCTTGCATGGATAAAGTGAGCGGCGTGACATACCAAAAAATGGCAACAAGAGCAAAGAGCGCACGCCACAACCATCCTCCGACCTTCGGGATATTCGGGGGTGAAATTAGCTGATACTGCTTGTAGTGAAGCTCTGTCTCCTCAAGCTTGATTGCGCGCGAAGCCAACCGATAACCCCGCCGAAGATAAGTCTCGCAGGCGGTGCCAAATACGACCACCAGGAAAATACCTACCCATCGCACCCAATAAAGCATGCTGGGCGATGGCGGAGACTGCCTCGCGAACACAAGACCTAGCAATCCCGCATTAACTGTCAAGAATGCGGTAAGGTTCGCGAAGAAAAGGTTTTCGTAGTGCCTCAAGTTCTCAGCCAAGAAGCCGTACTCGTCGTTTGCTTTTGAGTATGAATCTGAAGTCATGGGTGTACAGAAGCGCCTAATGGGGGAATTGAGCGGCAACAGCAGCTAGCGTTTAAAGAGTGAATGCTTGTATTCTCTCTCATTTTAGCGCCACGTTAGCGGTGTGAAAATTATTTATTATCTTTATTCTATACTTGCTAGAATACTATCATTTGACATGGTAATTATCAAATTAAATTCATCAGAATTTTAACAAATAAAATCCTTGCAATATTAAAAGCATTGTAAGATAATCCAGCCATTATCGGTGCTCTTGAGAGATTAGAAATAAAAGAAGAGGGTTTCGCAATACCAAGATGTTTTACGAGAAACTAAAAGAGATTTAAAATAAACAAAAAGGTGGTAAATTAAATGCTTGAAAGAGAAATTAAAATCATAGAAAAATTTAAAGCCCTTGTATCCATGAGAGTAAAAGTCCACGAAGTCAGGGTTTTTGGCTCAAGGGCGAGAGGCGATGCAACTGAGGAGTCAGACTTAGATGTGCTTGTTGTTGTGGATTATCTCGATCATTCGATAGAAAAGTATATAAGTGATTGTGCATGGGAGTCGGGATTTTCTGAGAACATAATCATCATGCCTATTACAATAAGCATAGATACCTTAAAAAATAGCCCAATCCGCAAATCTTCCTTTATTAAAAATGTTTATCGTGAAGGAATTTGTGTATGAAAGAAGAGCAGTTTGCGGTAGGGTGGATTAAGCGAGAGCGAATCCACCTTTCCTGGAAATAGTATTGGTGGATTCGGCGTAAAAACCAACGCCTTAATCCACCCTACTCATAAACTTGATCCTCTGCTCAGTGCTTATCTGCATGAGTTTGTAATCAAATTTCTCATACATTTTTTCAGCGTCCCCTTCACACTTTCAAGTTCCTTATGATTTTGAATATTTAAAGAGACTTTTTAAAGTCAGTTAAGAAGGAGTTGTTATATGCCAACTACAAAGTTAATCAGGTGTGTGTCGTCTTTTGCGTGTTTTTTTTTAATTACTATGATTTCTGGCCTGTATGCCAACGACATTCATGAAAGCAATATTCTGAGCCACAATATTGAGATTGAACTGTTTTTGAAAGATCACAAGTTAAAGGCGGTTGACCATCTGCTTTTACCTTACGAGAATTCTGAAAAGGTTTCTTTCTTTATAAATAAGTCATTTCAAATCCTGTCAGTTGACACTTCAAATAAGAAGTTAGATTTTAAGACTGCATCGAATGGAGATGGACAGCGTTTGGAAATCGCGATACCGCCGGATTTGAGACAATCCAATAGCCTGACTCTGGATATTGCTTATGAAGGAACCCTTTTTGAAGAGCCGGGTTCGCCGGAAAAGGAGGATTTGGGCGAAACTACCGGCACTATCGGCGAAGAAGGGGTTTACCTGAGTCCTGCATGCGCCTGGTATCCGGATATACCTGGCTCTCTGGCAATTTTCAAGATAGCTGTTACTACGCCTGCTGGATATGAGGCCGTGACGCAGGGCACTCTTGTGAGCAAAAAAACTGACACCGACAAGATTTATACAACGTGGGAAGAAAAAAACGTGTCCGAGGATTGCCATCTGGTGGCAGGAAGGTATAAAGTAACGAGTATCAAGCATGACGGAATTGATATTTACGCCTATTTCTTCCCTGAAGAACAGGGTCTGGTAGAAACATACATAAATGCCACAAAGCGCTATCTGGATATGTACCAGAAACTTTTGGGAAACTATCCGTACGGAAAGTTCGCCATTGTCGAAAATTTTTTCCAGACGGGATATGGCATGCCTTCTTTTACCTTATTGGGGAGCACCGTTGTAAAATTACCCTTCATCGTGGATACCTCGCTGGGACACGAAATTCTGCACAATTGGTGGGGCAACTCGGTCTTTGTGGATGAATCCCAGGGAAACTGGTGTGAAGGGCTGACCGCCTACATGGCTGATTATTACTACAAAGAACTCCAAGATTCTGTTTCTGCCGATGATTATCGCAAAAATATTTGCAGAAAATATACGAATTACGTAACCGGACAAAACGACTTTCCCTTAAAAAGGTTTATCGGCAGGAAAGACCAGGCAACCCAGGCAATCGGTTATGGAAAGACGGCGATGGTGTTCCACATGCTGAGGCAAATGGTCGGAGATGACCTTTTTTATCAATCACTTAGAAGGTTTTACAAAGACAAAATCTGGCAGCAGGCTGGTTGGAAAGATATTCAGCACATATTTGAAGATACCTGCAAAACGGACTTGTCCTGGTTCTTCGAACAGTGGGTTAACCGAACAGGAGCGCCGTTTATCGAAATGGGCAAAACAGAAGTTACTCAGTCAAGCAATGGCTGGTTGACGAGGATAGAGATCATCCAGACATCTCCCCAAACATTATCGGGGAAAGGCGAACCGTATCGCCTTTTTGTGCCAATCCAGATGGAACTGGACGGCGGGAATTTTTATACCGTTACGGAAATAAAAGAATCGCCCAGCGCCGTTGTCGTCCAAACAGCATCCCAACCCGTACATATCACCATAGACCCTCAATGCAATGTATTCCGGCGTTTGCATAGAGAGGAAATTCCGCCAACGATAGATTTCATATTGGGTGATAATGAAAAAGTCATCGTGTACCCGACCGGCGGCAAAGGCGCTTTACAGGCGGCCTACAAAAACCTGGCAGAACTTTTAGGAGAAAAAGGCGGGGTCATAAAGGCCGATACCGAGGTTACGGAAACAGAAATGAAACAAAAAAGCCTGTTCATTCTGGGCGGGCTGGTGGAGAACAAGATTGCGAAATTATTTGTTGGTAATTTACCTGAAAATTTCGCAATTGAGGAAGGCTCATTTATGGTTAATAAAGTCCCATACCGTGATACCGGAAACGCCCTTCTCGTAACATCCGGAAACCCGAAGAATGGAGACAAAGGCATTGCTTTATTTTTAGGTCTCGGTTCGGATACGATTAAAAATGTGGGATTCAAGCTGCCACACTATGGTAAGTACAGTTACCTCGTCTTTGCCGACGGAAAGAATGTTGATAAAGGCACCTTTGCCATAACCGATAGTCCTTTACAACGTTATCTAAAAAAATAAGTCTATCTTTTCCTGAGTATGAAACTTATGTTTCGGCAAATGAAATCAAAAATTATAAATGAAAACACTATTTCATTTGTGAAATTGCCTATGTCCCAGTGAGGTTATTTATGCACAAAAAGAAAAGTGTTGTTAATTTTTAAGTATTACTGAAATTTACCACTTAGAAGATATTTTAAGTTTTTTTGTTTTTTGCTCCTAAGTAGGAACGGTTTTTGTCATCTATACGAGGTTGTTATTGTATGAGTTACATGAAATACATTAAAATTCAATTTATGCATTTCAACAAGGAGATTCACTAACTGCCTCGTTCATTCGAAAAGTGGAACAATATCCACTCTTTGAGAAGCGAAGAGTCTGATTTATAGATGAAACAACTACTTTTTCTCTGCGCCTTATTCGGATTTTTAAGTTGGAATGTTATATCTTCAGAAAATACCTTAGCAGATAATTATACCGAAGTAGAAGTTAAAGACGGTGGTACTGTTGTTGGAAACGTGAAATACATGGGTGATTTAACAACATTGTCATTAAACCTTTATGCCGATTTTGAGTTACCAGAAACCTCCAAAAGTGCTACCGAAAAACTTATCGTCAGTACGGTTAACAACGGACTTAAATATGCCGTTGTTTCGATTACGGATATTACAAAGGGTAAGAAAAAGGCGATACCGGCGATCCACCCGATTATAGACCAACAGAGAAATACCTTCATCCCTAATGTTACTGCAATTCCGGCAGGAACCACGATAGACATCTTAAATGGAGACGAAGAGTTGCATACTGTCCACACCAGAACAGTTAAAAACCAGCCATTTAATCTTGGCACAACCTATAAACAGAGAATATCAAAGACATTTGAGTACCCGGAAACTATTAAACTAACCTGTGATCTTCATAAAAAATCGTATGCATGGGTTGTCGTTCTGGATAATCCATACTTTGACATAACTGACAGGAATGGCTATTTTGAAATTTGTGATATTCCACCCGGCACGTATAAATTCCAGGTATGGCATGAAGAGTTAGGTAAACTAGAAAAGGAGGTAAAAATAAACCCAAAAGAACTTTCAAATATAGAATTTGTTTATTCTCAGTATTAAAATATGAACAAGAAATTGTATTGGTTAAAACAATCGGTTAGGTTTATAAAATAGCAATCAGAAAGGAGGATGGGCATAATATGAAACCTAAGGCTTTGTTGAGTAAGGTTGGCTTATGGAGCGCTACGGCAGCGGCAAGCGCAGCACTGGTAATAGGTATTGCGCCTATAACTGCTAAGGCGCTTAATATACCAACAGAGGTTACAGAGGATGGTAAAAATACCTATAAGAAATATTGCAGCGCCTGTCATGGTGAGGAAGGAAAGGGAGACGGACCTGTTGCAAGGTCGATGCTTCCAAAACCACGTGATTTTACAAGGGGCGCTTATAAATTCAGAACAACCCCAAGTGGTTCACTCCCCACAGATGAAGATATTTACCGGACGATTTCCTATGGGGTGCCAAATTCAACGATGATCCCATGGGATATTTTGACGGAGCAACAGCGCGCATCGGTAATTCCCGTCCTCAAGAGTTTCTCTGAGGCATTCGAAGTCAGGAAGCCGGAAGCACCTGTTGATGTTGGGTTGGAAGTCAGGCCGACAGAAAAGACCGTTGCCGAAGGAAAGAAGATTTACGAAGAAAAACTGGAATGCTGGAAATGTCATGGTGTTGAAGGGCGCGGAGACGGCCCCAGTGCAGCAGAACAGGAAGACGATTTTGGGTTCCCCATAAAACCCTTCGATTTTACTACGGGAAAATTTAAGGGCGGGAATTCATCCAGAGACGTCTACCTCAGATTTACTACGGGATTGAACGGCACTCCCATGCCGTCTTTTGCCAAAGAGCTTACAGACGAACAAAGGTGGTGTTTAACCCATTACGTAATATCGCTCATTAAACCAGAAGAAACGAGCAAATAAAATAAATAACATCTAATAGGTGACCATACGGAGGTTAATGAAATGAAAAAATTAGGGTTAGGTTTTTGTTTATCTGCGGTGATGGCGCTCACTTCTATGGCTTGGGCTGCTGAACAACCACCTAAGAAGGAGACGCCGCCAGATTTGTACGAAGGAACGCCCGATTGGTATCGGGCTGTTTATAAAGATAACGTAGGATTGAAAGAGGGTTCGGGTCCTTTCAAGGACTATTTCAAGCCACAGATGCTGGATATGTACTGGCAGCCCAACAGACATTATGAACCCATGAAGAACCTTGATCATTCTCTCTTTATTGAAAAAGAAAGAAGAGACCTGTGCGTAACATGCCATGAGGAAGCAACACCTGGCGTGGTGAGAGACTGGAGAAGCTCAGGACACAAGAATCCCAAGAGCACTCCATATCTATCAGCCAGAACGGCTGAAATTGAGAAGCGCACCAACAGGGTTTTGGACGAAGTCCACTGCTTTGACTGTCATGCTGACACGAAAACGAAGCAGATACGGATGCCAACCGGCGAGGTGTGCGGCGAATGCCACAGACCACAATTCGATGATTTCTTAAGAGAAAGAGAAGTGGGGCGTCCCAACCACATTCAGTCATGGGAAGCCAACACTATTGTCCCCTGGTATGCAGAAGCAGCCAGAAGGGGTTATCTTTACGGACAACACGGTTGCGATCTCTGCCATTCCGGTGCGGAAAAATGCGATGTATGCCATACCCGTCATAAGTTCAGCGCTGCGGAAGGAAGACAACCGGAGGCTTGTATAACCTGTCACATGGGTCCTGACCATCCTGATGCAGAATCTTACGGCGAATCAAAGCATGGTGTCATTTATGAAAAAGAAGGAGAGCATTATGATTTCAACAGGCCATTGTCTGAGGTAAGGCCAGGCAAGGACTACCGCACCCCAACATGCCAGTACTGCCACATGTACGAAAAGCATGGCAGGTTCATCCACAACCCGGTAATGAAGGGTATCTGGCGTATGGGAACCGTGCCGCCAAAGAACCTTGAATACACCTCTTCTCTGAAGGATTATCCTTACGGGATCAAAATTATTGCCGACAAGATTGACATCTATTCAGAAGAAAACGTAGCGAAGAGGTCGTATTGGCTGGAGGTCTGTGCGAAATGTCATAGTGACCGATTTGCCGATACCTATTTGAAGTCGTTGGACGAATTTATGTTCCAGGCACACACCCTGGCAGACAGGGCACAGAAGATCGTCGAGGATTTGATTGCAGATGGATTCTTATATCCCAGCGCTGCCGATAGGGATCCCTATCCATTAAGCGACGGAATCGAAAAGCAGCTCAGTCCTGCATTCCTTGGTGAGCCAATCTACAACGCCTTTAAGACTTTAAAGGGTAAATTCCCGGTGGTAGGTCCGATCCTTGGTGTCTACGGTATGTTCTTGCAGCAGCAAGACAATCCATCGAACATCGAGAACATGTATAACAGATTGTGGTTCTGGTACAAACTGCAAGGTTATAAAGGAACCGCTCATGTCCAGCAGGACGTTTCCTGGTGGTGGGGTCAGGCGCCTATGATGATGGAATTTACCAAGATCCAGTCTGAAGCAGCCAGATTACGCAGGGAAGGACGCCTCGAGAAGGTTTCTGCAAAATAGCAGTTTTAGCTTTGTATAAAAAGTTAAGACTGAAATAGTAAAATAAAAAAAGCCCATGATGGTCAATTATCATGGGCTTTTTTTATTTTTGTAAATTCACTAGCGGGGGCTGTCCAAAAAGTTCGATTTTCAATTGTCATTGCGAGCGATTTAGCCGAAGCCCTGAGTCAGCGAAGGGGAAGCAATCTATTTTGAAACCCTTTAAAATCATGGGATGCTTCAGTCGTTCCTCCTTCGCAATGACATGGTAATAACTTTTTGGACTACTCACCGGCGGGTTCAGGTCTGTAACCTGAACCGTTTATATATGGTCAATGCTACCTTGAAATTCCTTGCGCACCTCATGCAGAATTTTTAATCCGCCATTTTCCAGCATCCTTTGGGCGAGTTCGTCTCCTATCCTCGCCGCTTGATTTGTGGGTCCACTGTGTGTATCTCGTATGGCATGGTCGCCATCCAGCGTACAGATAATCGCTTCAATAGAAACTTCTTTTCCCTGCACCTCTGCATACGTCCCGATAGGCACCTGGCATCCGCCCTGGAGTTTTTTCAGGAGAGCCCTTTCTGCTTCAACGGCAATCCTTGTCTGTTCATCATCCATTGCAGAAACAATTTTTCGTATTCGAGCATCATCCTTGCGGATTTCGATACACAGCGAACCCTGCCCCACGGCAGGCAGCATAATATCAAACGGGATAATCTGGCTGATTTGGCCGGTATAACCCATCCTGAGCAATCCTGCATGGGCTACGACAATGGCATCCAGGTCTTCCGCTTCAAGTTTTTTCAGCCTCGTATCCAGATTGCCGCGGAGATCCAGGATTTTGTAGTCTTCCCTGAAAGCCAGCAATTGAGCCTTTCTGCGAAGACTGCTGGTGCCGATACGCGCATTATCAGGGAGTTTCTCCAGGGAGGCGTTGTTGATACTGATCAGGGCATCGTGAGGATCCTCCCGTTTGGGTGTTGCGCCAATGGTCAATCCTTCGTGTAGTTCCGTCGGAACATCCTTAGCGCTGTGAACGGCAATATCAATCTTTTCTTTGATTAAAGCGACCTCAAGTTCCTTCGTAAATAAACCAACGCCGCCCAAACGCGACAGGGGTGCATTTGTGATTTTGTCGCCCTTTGTAGAAATTTTTTCGATTTGGAATTCAAGACCGGGATGTAATCGCTTCAGTTCTGATATAACCCAGTTTGTCTGGATTAATGCAAGTTTGCTGCCTCTGGATCCAACTACAATAACTCGTTTTTCCTTAACCAATGGTCGTTCTCTCCATTTTTTGAATAAATAAAATCAAGCCACCTTCGGCAGCTTTCTCCTTCTGCACAACCGTTTTTGTTGGGTTGCCAGTATGAAGTTCTTAAAAATAAAAATAATCGCAAACTGTTCGTCACGATTATTTTATTTCACAAAAGGATAATATCATAATATGCTATGTGTGTCAAACTACTTTGTCGGCAGGGATGCAATAGTAAACGTCATAAAAAAATTATACAAATAAGGAATTGTTGTGTAAGATATTTTGGTAAGAACAGATTTTTAAAGGAGAATATGCCATGAAAACAGGTTTCTTTACGAAGGGTATATTTGCTGTTGTTTTCATATTGCTCTTGTTTCCCTTAAAAACCTTTGGAGAAACTTCTCCGTTTAAAGTAAACACCACTCTCTTAAAGGACCGTGTTTCTATCGGTGATCCTATACCTGTTGCAGTCACCTTCTCAATTGCTCCCGATCATCATATTTACAAGGATCAAATCAAGGTAGAAAGCGGAGTGCCCGCCCAATTTACTATAGCATCACTGGCGCTCCCGGCAGGAAAGATTAAGCTCGACCCGTTCCTGGAGAAAGAAGTCGAGCTTTACGAAGGGCAACTTCAAGTGAAATTATTCCTTCAGGCATCAAAAGACATCCCGGCAGGTCACCACAACATAAAACTCAGGGTGCAGTATCAGGGATGTTCTGACAAGATATGCTTTGCCCCAAAGACCGATGAGTTCACGCTGCCTGTGCAGGTAGAATCAGCCGGCTGGGGTATTGGCGCATCACGAAAGGAAGAAAAACCCGTTCAGCCTGTTTCAAAACCTGTAAAAAAAACTGAGACCGGTGGTTTTCAAAAAACCATTGAAAGCAAAGGGATTTTCATATCATTCATACTCATCTTTCTGGCTGGTGTTGGCCTAAGTTTTACGCCCTGCGTATATCCCATGATACCCATCACGATTGCCGTGATTGGCGGGCAGGCTGCGGGAGACCAAACTACAGCAAGAAAACCGCTGACGGCCTTTTTTCTTTCACTTATTTACGTCCTGGGCATAGCCATTGTTTATTCTTCTATGGGTGTAGCTGCCGCTTCAACCGGCGCATTGTTTGGAACAGCCCTGCAAAGCCCGTGGGTTATTGGTTTTGTTGTAGCAGTCTTTGTCGGGCTTGCCCTGAGTATGTTTGGAGTCTACTATCTCCGAATTCCGTCCTTTATCTCAGATCGACTTGGAACCGGAGCCAGAAAGGGGATTATCGGGGTATTTGTCATGGGACTGGTTTCCGGGATAGTTGCCTCGCCATGTATCGGTCCTGCCCTCGCCAGTTTGCTGGTCTACATTGCCAGCACGGGAAACAAATTCCTGGGGTTCTGGATGCTCTTCGTGTTTGCCTGGGGATTAGGAGTGCTTTTGATTGTGCTGGGGACATTCTCTGGCGCTATCAAGGCGCTCCCGAAATCAGGGGCCTGGATGGAAACAGTCGAAAGGTTTTTTGGACTTCTTTTAATTGGCGCAGCGCTTTATTATCTAAGGCTTATAATTTCAGAAAGTACATTTATCATTATACTGGGACTTTTTTTGATCGTTACAGCGGTATTTTCATGGGGCTTTGGCAGATTGACGAAAGAAAGCATGAGTTTCCGGCGTGCTAAAAAGGCATTTGGATTGGTATGTTTTATTTTCGGAATATACTTTCTTACCGGCTACATGATAATTAAAGGATTCATTTTACCTCCACTTACGGGAGTTACTTCGACGCCGGTAACAACACCGGAAGAAAAGATTCAGTGGATATTGAGCGAGGAGGAAGGACTCAAACAGTCCGAAATAGAAGGCAAGCCGGCGATGATTGATTTTTGGGCATCGTGGTGCGCCGCCTGTATGGAGTTCGAGAAGATTACCTATACCGATCCTACAGTCATCAACGAACTCAAGAAATTCGTGAACATCAAAATCAACTGTACCAATACCAACGATCCGAAGATCAAGCAACTCTGGGAGAAATACGGAATCGTAGGATTGCCGACTATCGTGTTCATCAATAAGGATGGGACTATATCCAGAGATAAAACTATTACAGGCTTTGTTAACGCTCAGGAGTTTTTACGTATCTTACAGGGGTTATAGCGTGACAAGACGCCGGGTATCTCAAGAAACCGTAAGGGCAGGTTTCAAACCTGCCCCTGCATAGCATTGTTACAATATTTCGATATTGACAATTCCACCTCGTTCCCATGTTCCTGCATAGGAATGCAGCCTGAATCCGGAGCCCCTGCTTCCACAGAATCTCAACCAAATCAGACTCCGTCGGAAGTAGATATTACCCACAAAACACACTAAAAGACACAAATAGAATTTCGAATATTTCGTGCCTTTCGTGGGTAAACTAAAATTCCTAAAGTTTGAGTTAGCTTCTGAATCGGATAAACAACCTCATCCCGTAATGAATCAGTAGCAAACGATGGGGCTGCTTAATGGCATCGAGGGTAAGACGGGAGTGCAGCCTTACTACTTACTGTCCTACCTAACGCTGTAGTAATATTCATCTTCATAATAAGGTTCTTCTCTTTGTTCTTTGAGTCTGGAATAGGACAGCGAACTTTCATCCACTTTTGCGTACTTTCCTTCGCGCGTTTGCTTTAAGAAGGTCAACAACACCTTTTCTTCATTCTGCCTTGTTTCTTTCTTCTTCGAATCCATGATTTTTCCTCCTTATTCAACAATAACTTTTCTTCCAGTTTGTATTTCGATTTGATTCTTAATACCTAATAAATCAATTTCAAAACCACACTTACATATAATTTTAGCATCTTTTGGAAAAGGTATAAATCCTTTATTTTTGAAATCTACATCAATCTTGGGGTTATGAACAAATTTGGCATATAGCTTATATGTTTCACCGCACTTCGGACATTTCTGCTCAATTTCAGCTATGTCAACTGTTGGCTTCTCTGGTATTCTTATCGGGGCGCCAACAGGAACAGCTTGTCTGAATATTTTGTTATCCTGAGTCGCGAATATTTTAAAAGAAGAAGTAGTGTCAAAAAGTAGTCTACACACTGTTTGAATTCTATATACAATCTCGGCTAATTTAGGATTATCATCTATCCTTGTTATCTTTAAACGAATTTCTTCATTTAACTCATCAATTTTTATTGATCTTCATGACCCTATTGCCCTATTGTATAACAAAAACGCCAAACCATTTCGCTGGACTTACACAGGAGACCCTCTTGCAATATAAGTATAATAATAAATGTTACAGTCTACTAGTAAAACAGCATAATCAATTTTATTCAGTTTAACATCTATAGACCTATTGCCATTTTCCTTACTGTTCATAATTTATAGAAGACTTTTACAAACTTTTCGGGATTATAGATCCCTTACAATATCCTGTCGTAGACAAATCATCATTTGTCATCAATAAAGATATATCCCTTTTGTCTTATCCCCCCTTCATGAAACCAAAATTATTCTCATCGCTCTAAATAATAATCCTCTTCCCTTCTCCGAGCGTTGCATTTGTCAATTCTTCCAGAAGCTCGTTCAGCCGGGGGGCCATGGCCGTGGGGTCGTAGATGACGCCGTCCTGCATTAATGCATTTTCAAAAAGCTGGTTTGCGATCTTCTCAATTAATGGTTGATGGCTGGGATTCTCGTTCATCCTGGCCAGGTTCTGGATCATCCGGTGTTTCCTGTTAATCTCCATGATCTTTTTGGATATCTTATAGTTGCTGTCCACCATCTGTATCAGTTTCTGCACATGTACACTGGGCACTCCATCGGGGTTTACCAGACAGCACGGACTGTCAACCAACCGGTTTGATTCCTTAACATCAAGAATCCTGTCCGCCAGAGTAACCTTAATCGTCTTCATGAGATGCTTGAACATCTCCTCATAATTTTGAGGTTCTTCCGTGGTATCCACAATTTTTTTGTCAACATCCTTCAACAGGTCAAGATTTGCCTGGTCGGCGGAACGGATGGGTTTCTTTTCAAATTCATGGAGTCCGGAAAGGAGAAATTCATCATTCGGGTCTGTTAAATACAGCACTTCAATGTCTTTTTTCCTGAAAATTTCCAGATAGGGGCTTTTTTCCATCGTTTCGCGGTTTACCGCCGTTATGTAATAAATCTCCTTCTGGTCTGGTTTCATTCTGTCTATGTACTCTTTGAGAGAAAGAAGCTCTTCGGAACTCTTGCACTTGGAGGAATTGAATCTCATCAACTGCGCTAAGGTATCCTTATTTTCAAAATCAAAGTGTACCCCTTCTTTCAGAATCCGTCCGAATTGTCTCCAGAAGGTTTCATACTTTTCTTTCTCGTTTTTTGCCATGTCCTGCAACAATTTGAGGAGTTGCTTAGCCAGGATATTTTTCATTGTATGGATAATCCTGTTGTCCTGGAATGTTTCCCTCGAAATATTCAACGGGATGTCAGCGGAATCTACCACACCACGGATAAACCGCATATATTCCGGCAAAAGCATTTTGCAGTCAGGTTGAATCATGATTTTATTGGAGTATAGCTGAACTCCATGTTCTAATTTTTTGAACCCGTACGTTTCGTAATTTGTGGACGGGCAATAGAGTATGCTGGAAAACTGGATCGGGGCCTCGGCAGAGGTATGCAGACGGAAAAGCGGGGTATCTTCCGTGTTTGAAATAAATTTATAAAATTCGTTGTACTGCTCCTCTTTGATGTCCTTTTTGGGTTCTTTCCAGATGGCGGTAATCTGGTTGGCCCTTTCGCCGGAGACCATAATGGGAAAGCTCACAAAGTTCGAATATTTTTTGATGATGGATTCGATTCTGGATTTTTCGGTGTATTCCTTTTCCTCGTCTTTCAGATGAACGATAACCTCTGTTCCCCGATTTTCTTTTTCAATCGGATTTAAAAAATATTTCCCTGTTCCGTCCGAATGCCACTCATACGCAGGTTCACCCTTCTTATAAGATTTCGTCCTGATCCTGACCTCATCAGCCACCATGAAAACAGAGTAGAAACCAACGCCGAACTGGCCGATAATATTTGAGTCCTTCTTCGCCTGTTCCGACAAATTTGCAATAAATTCGAGCGATCCCGATTTTGCAATTGTTCCAACATTTTGGATGATTTCATCCTTCGTCATACCAATACCTGTGTCGCGGATCGTCAGGGTTTTCTTCTTCTCATCGCCATCTATGCTGATTTCGAGGGGAGCGTCTTTCCCTTCGTAATCCGTATGGGTGAGGGAGTAAAATTTCATTTTTGTCAGGGCGTCGGATGCGTTTGAAATAAGTTCCCTGAGGAAGACCTCCTTGTGCGTATAAAGGGAGTGGGAAAGGATGTTCAATAATTTCTTTATTTCCGCTTGAAATTCAAAGCTTTCTTCTTGTTTCATTGTTTCTGTCATACACAACTCCTGGATTAAAAAATATCAAACGATAATCTCTTATAGTATTTTTAGTAAGGATTAAAAATAACAGAACAGACCGGGATTGTCAATACCAGCACAGTAAATGAGCAATGTAGGGGTAATTCATGAATTACCCCTACATACTGCCACTAATGCAGTTTTGATTACTAATGTTTTCAAAAAACTAAACTTTTGCAGAAAAAGTAATATCACATCTCCGAATAATTATGGATAAAAGAAGGGGCTTTTTTTATAATATTTTTCTAAGGTTAAATTATGCCTTCAGCGACTATTTCTATATTGCATGTAGTGGCAATTCATGAATTGCCACTACAAGATTGAAATTCCTGAACATTAAAACTATCTTATGCCCGAAGGGCAGAAAGCATATAACCAGGTGTGAAGCCCCTGGTTAAAGAAATAAAAGGATAACCAGCCCCGAAGGGGCGAAAGAAAAGGATGCTTATCATGGCCGGGACATTGACCTTTCCAGGAATTAATTTTGTATTGAGCACGAAAAACAGCATGCCCTTTCGCCCCTTTGGGGCTTATGTTTTTTGTTATTCAATTTCAGGGGGCTTCGCCCCATAAGCGCTAACTTGTTTCAGGCAAGCTCGAAGTATTTTGATATCTGTGTCTTTCGGATTCTTGTATTTTCTGCCAAAGAACAAGCAATGTCGTTCCAGTACTTAAGAACTTCCTGTAATGATAACGCTGGTTCTATAGCCCGTTTTACTTGATTAAACATAAAAGCAAATTCACGCCATTTGCTTTTAGTCTTCTTGCTTGACAATGAAGTATCCCCAGGGGGAAAAAGACTTGGCAAAATCTATTAGTTTTTCTGTCAAAAGAGCAACGAATAGTTTACCGTAAAGCCAAGCTTTTGAGCTATCATCATCGTATTTAGGTAAGTGTCCAAATTGTGCTATTCGTTTAAATCTTTTAAAGACCAGTTCAATTTGCCATCGAATTCGATACCATTCTAAGATATCAAAAGTGGTAAATTGATTTTCAGGAAACGTTGTGAATACAATTACGTACTTGGCATAACTAAGGGTCTCCGGTTTCAGTTCAATGCCCTTTTTGCTTGCATGTCTTTTAAGTTTTTTATAAGCTATTTTAATAGCTTCTTCTGTTTTGCGTATTATACAAAGTCGACCTTTGACATATTCAGTATTATCAACGTTTGGAATAAAAACGTTCCATGATTTTATAGCAAGAGGCCTTTTTAGATGTTGGATTTCTTTCAATAAAGGAAAGGGATTCTTTTCTTCATCGAATATTTGTAGAGATTGCGAATTAACTCTAACACTAAGATAAGCGCCTTTCCTTGTGGCATAATGAATTCCTTGTCCAGTACAGTAACCTCTGTCAGCTATAATATAATCATCTTTTTTCATCGGAAACTGACGAAAAGATTCTCCTGAACCTTCTCCTTCAGTTCCCGTAAGTTTAAAGAAATCGCAAGATAATGAAGGAATCTCAATACTATAATGAATGCGCCAAAGACTTCCTGTTTTCCCTGGTTCCTTTACTGTTGTTGCATCAAATAAGCGAAGATGAAAATTTTCCCGTTTATTAACTTGGATGCCACGCTCACGGAATAAAGATAAACACAATTTATATAGCCATTCTTTGCTCTTTTTTAATCGCTTTAATAAGGCAACATCGGACAAATCTGCTAAGTTAGCACGCTTGGATCGAACGACTGTTTCGCGCAATGAATAGCCACATCCTAAATGAATTAATAATGTTCGAAGAAGTTTTTCTTCAGATTTATCCTTGCGCAAGCCTTTTAAAGCATTTGTATCAACTGCTAAACTTTTCCAATCGTTTGGGAAAAAGGTTTTTAGAAGATCCCAATCTTCATTCATCATGGCTTTATCCTCCTATAGTTGATCATCGGGATAATTGATATAAAAATACCATGATGAATAAAATTTGTCAATAAAACAAGTTAGCGCTTATGGGGCTTCGCCCCCTGCTATATCCTGACGGCCTTTCAGACCTGAAAATTGAAAAATTTTATATACAATCGAGTTGTATCGTTTTTTCGTATCTCCGTTTTTTTGTAATAAATTGTTACCTTTTACCAGACTATGCCGGACAGTCATAACAAAAACGAGTGGCCTTATTATACACGCAAGGTTGTTCAATACCTTGCATTTTCCATTTTTATTTACTTACTCCTCTTCTTAGACCCGCTCACGGAAAGAGACCTTTCGGGCAATATATTCCTCCGCATGAGCCCGCTTTCCGCCATCGGGGCAATGATGGCCGCAAAGACATTCATCCTGAAGTACTGGCCTGCCCTTCTTGTGTTATTTCTTACGATTCCATTCGGGCGTTTCTTCTGCGCCTGGGTTTGTCCGCTGGGAACTACCATAGATATTACAGATCATCTCTTTGCGGGTTTGAGGAAGAAATCTCAAAAAAGCCTTTACGACGGACGCAGGTTCAAATATTACCTCCTTGCCTTTCTTCTGATCGGTCTCCTGTTTGGCTTACAATGCATCGGCTGGCTCGATCCCCTTTCCATTGCAACCAGCGTATACGCAATCAGCATTCACCCATATATCGTAAACCTCATCAACGGTCTGTTCGGTTACCTTGACGCTATTCCCCTGATAGGGTATTTTTTTACCTTCATTCATAAGGTTATCCGGGAAATGCTCTTTGCCTATCATGCGCCATTTTTCAGGGCGCATGGGATTCTCCTCATGGTGTTTGCCTTATTAATCACCGCTGGTATGGTGTTCAGGAGGTACTGGTGCAGAAATATATGCCCTATGGGGGCCATCCTTGCGCTCCTTTCAGACTGGACAATATTCAAGAGGGCTGTTTCATCATCATGCACAAGCTGCGGTCTGTGTGTTGAAAGCTGTGGTATGGGTGCAATCGAAAGCGACGGACGAGGCACAAAGGCGGGCGAATGCATCCTGTGTATAACCTGCCGGAAGGTATGTCCGGAAAACAGTATTACTTTTGGAATGCAACAACCCATAGAACAGAAATTCGAAGTAGACCTGTCAAAACGGGCGTTTATTATATCGGGTCTGACCGGCGCTGTAACGACCCCATTCCTGAAATTAAGTTACACAAAGAGTATCAATAAGGGAAAGACGTCTATCATCCGTCCGCCCGGTGCTGTCGACGAAAAGGATTTTGTTGCGCTCTGTATTCGGTGCGGCGAGTGTATGAAGGTCTGCAAGACCAATGGGCTACATCCTGTGATGCTGGAAGCGGGGATTGAAGGATTATGGACGCCTAAACTCATACCACGAATCGGGTACTGTGATTATGGTTGTGTGCTTTGTACCCGTGTTTGCCCGTCGGGTGCGCTCAAACGCTTACCTCTGGAGGAAAAGCGTGAGGTTGCGCTTGGCAAGGCACGGATTGACCACAACCGCTGTATTCCGTGGGTGGGCTATGCGCGGCTTCCCGAACTGGAGAAGGAATGGCAGGACTTCAATTGCGGCGTCTGTGAAGAGGTGTGCCCTGTGCCTACAAAGGCCATTCATTTTAATACCTACGTTGACGCGCAAGGCCGTGAAATTCGCAGACCCTTCGTACGCGAGGACGTTTGTGTGGGCTGTGGATTCTGTGAAAAGGTGTGCCCTGTGCTGGGGACGTCTGCTATTGTTGTTGAAGGAATCCAACCGCAGACCAAAGTAAAACGTCCAAAAGAGATTTTAAACAAAAATTTTCTTCCCGAAACCCTTGGAGATTGGAAAAGAATTTCTGGCCCGAACATTTACGAAGGGAAGGATAAGCTCTATGAATATATTGACGGCGGCGCGGAACCCTATTTGTCGTATTCCTTTATTCGTGTTTCTAATGCCGAATATGTAAAAGATGCGGATAAAAAAATACTTGTGGATATCTGGGAGTTCGGCAGTCAGGAAGATGCCTTCGGTGTATTCAGCAAAGATCGGGCGGGCACAGACATAAAACTGGGTAACGGAAGTGCATTATTTAATAACTATCTCTACCTCTGGCATGACGTGTATTTTATCAGGATTGAGCCGAGGGAGGGAAATGTCTCACCCGAAGACATTACCCTTGCTGGTAAATCCATTATCAACATAATGCCTTACAAAAAGGCATTTTTGCCGGCTATTCTGTCCTTGCTGCCACAACAGCACCTTGTCCAGGAAAGTCCTGTATTCTTCCACAAAAAGATTATCCTCGACAATATATACATCTCCGACAATTACATCGAAGAGAACGTATTTCATCTCAGCGAAAAAACCGATGCCGTTATTGCAGAATACAGACCCACAAGTTCAGAGTCTTTTAAGCTCATGCTTATAAGATATCCTGACAGCGATACCGCACGGTTTGCCTTTGAAGACACCCTAAAATTGTGGCGTTCGTGGGGAGAGACAGAATCCACATCGGGAACGATTTGCACATTTCAGGACAAGAACCAACGCTACACCTCCTGTTTACAGGAGAAAAATTTATTCGGCATGGCGTTCCTTTCTGTCAGCAAGGGTTATGCTGAGACACTAATTCAGTCCATATTTCATAAATAATTGATGTTTTCATAGCAAAGGACTCATGTAAGTATTACTGTGTCTATAACTCGATCAATTTCGAGGGATGAGATACCGCCTTTAGCGCTATCTTCCGTTACAATAAGTATTCCTTTTTTGCCACCACATTCTTGATAAGTCAGAATATCATTTTCTCGATACCACTTTAATTTTTCCTGCCAGCGGTTATAATAACTGGTATCGTAAATCATGCCACAGTGTTCCCAGTAATATGTCACTCCTTTTGCATCATCTTCGATTGTGAAATCAGGAAGCTTAGTAATATTGTTGATCTTAAGCGGTTTTTCATACGAAGGTTTGATGCCTTTATTCACCAATCGATCATAAATGATTACTTCAGATTTGGACCGGACTAGTGTGCCATCGCAAGTACGGTTGATTAGCCGGTCTTCCAGGAAACGCCCATTGACTTCTACAAGGCTCGGCTTTTCAAAAAGATTGGTCAAACGCTTCGCTATTTCAGATTTCGCGTCAGACGTATATGCTCTGAGGTCACTCCGATTGCCTTGATGCAGAATGATAACTCGGTCACGTTGTCGGGTAAGGGCGGTGTAAAGCAGTTCACGCGACAGCAAACGGCATGGATTGGGAAGTACCAATATCACTACGTTAAACTCACTTCCTTGTGCCTTATGCACAGTCAATGCATAAGCAAGTTCTAACGGTAACTCTGATTCTTCACCAAATTCTTTTTCCAGGAAATCATATTGATATCCCGGCTGTGATGAAAATCCTACTTTTAAAGCCCATGGAGGTTTTGTCATATTCTTTGTCTTAAATTGACCCACTGCAATCCCGATTTCACCATTCGCAATATAACACCTGGCACCTTCGCGGGGATAAACAAGATTTGTGCCGTTCCATGTCTTGTCACGTGTATGGTTGGAAACATTAATTACCTTATCACCATAGACAATTTCCTCATTACCCATTGGTTTTGGAATTTTCCTTCCAAATTGTTTTCGAGCAAATTCAACCGTACCTGTACGGAACGTTTTGTGTACTAATCGGTTGATGTCTCGAACCCCATGCGTCAGCCCTCGCACAGGTGAAAGTATCTGCCAGTTTTCAATTTTTTCAGCAGCCCCTACGTTGAAGTATACAAATTCACCGGAAAGAGTGCCTCCGAGACATAAACCAAATCCACGGATATCGTCCGCATCTTTCAGTTTAAGTTCTTTAACAAGTAAATCCATCAGTCTTGCTTGAAACTCTTCTGGCGTATCCCATTGTACAAACCTGATATGGTTTGACGCATCAGATTTAACGATGGTATCAAAAATCTCATCTTCACCGGGACTCATTGGGCAACCACTGAACCAATCCGCTAATTGCAAGTCTTTGCGGTCATGTCCAGCTTGTCGTCTGCGAACTGACAGTTCAGCATAGCATGGTCCAACTTTGGGAAAGATATTCTCGATGTTCGCTGGTATGAGTCTGGATATAATATCAACGAATGGGCGACCAGGGCCGATGGGTGGCAATTGACGTGGGTCACCCACAAGAATCAAACGTTGAACACCTTTGAGGGCATTTAATAAGGCTGCCAGCATTTCTTCTGTCAACATGGAGGCTTCATCTACAATCACCGTTCGAGCTGAGTCTTTCGGGGGTGTATCCGATAAACAATAGCGTTGTGTCCTTCCATCATACCGATCTGGGCTAAGGAACTGAGCAATGGTATAAGCGTTGAGTTTCAAGTCTTTTGCAGCTTGTTCCATTTTGACACGAGCTTTACCAGTGGGAGCCAGCAATAGTACTTCCCCATCTGCAATATCTTTGTGACCGCAGAGAATTGAGAGAAGTGTAGTTTTACCAGTTCCAGCCGGGCCAATCAACACTGAGAAACGTGCTTCTGCAAGTTCCTTGAGAGCTGCAACTTTTTCCTGTCGTGCCTTTTCCTCTATCTTTTGATCTTCCTTAGATATTGGGCCAAGTTTATCGTCCAGCAACTTAGGCCAATCCGCATCAATTGTGTGTCGCTTGCCATTGATGCGTTTATTTATCTCATTACGGATTATTGTTCCCATCCTCGACAAACGTTCAAGTTGATATGCCCGGGAGTCATCCGCCATGTTGACTATTTGAATACCTCCATCAAAAGACAACTCGGCTACTGACATGATATCCTGGTTAACTTCACAAGATGGTTGAATGGCAAGCTCACGAATTTTACAAATAACATCCTTACAAGGAAGCAGTGTATTTCCTTCAACAGCAGCCTGTTCAAGGATTTCTATAGTGAGAGCACGGACACGCCTTTTGTCTACACCAGTGTCTATGGCAGAAGGTTCTGGAAGCGGATGTTTCTTGCGGATAACGGGGTCTGGAAAAGCACCTAAATCTACAGTCCAAACACTTATTGGCTCTTTTGATAATCGAGTTAATTCATAGATCAAATACGGGTTGCTGAGTAGCGTCTTATCCTCACATCGAATTCCTGCTTTTTCCCTCTCTTGACTGACATAAAGCAGTTTTGCCTGATCAGGTGTAATCTCAAACCGACTGAGCAGTTGAAGCAGGTTGCGCCGTTCTTTAGAGAGAACCTTACAGGTTTCTTGTAAAGTTTTACCAATTTGTGATGATAGGTGCGAGGGTAAATTAGCTTTGGGGTTTTTGAAGACTTGGTCAACCAGAGGCCATGAATCTTCATTCTCTCCAACTTTTGCAGCAATCTCCCAAGCAACAAACATACCAAGTTCAATCCCAAATGCACACAAAACAGCACCCAGTCCAGGACAAGTACCACGCATCTTCCACAATTCAGACAACCGTTCATTTATCCACTTTAAATTTTTGTCCCATGGGCCGTCGAGATATAGTTTAGCCTTATTTAGAGACGCGGCACATGCCAGAAGTGCAGCAATTGCCCCGTCCTGCGTTACATGTTCAGATGCATAAGAAAATTCAACAACTCGGTCATTAGGCGCAAAGGCAGTAATATCCGATGGATTAAAATCAGGATTCTCCTCGGCCAATTTTAATGCTGCATGATAGGGAAGTAGGAAACCATCTTTAAAATCAGGGCGGATGGAATGCTGCACCATTCGCTCCCAGAGCATGCTATGCAGGTTACCTTTTTTTGAATACTTGTACTCTACACCCTCTCCGATATGTTTTACTCTCCCCACGCCAACAATTACCCTACCAGTGTCTTCGATGAAGGGAACCTGCTTGGCGTAGAAGAAACAAAGAGATTTCTCTGGTCGAATATGACTAAAGAAGCAGTCAAGGAGTGCCTTTTGGTTGCAAATATCTTGCACCCATCCAGTTTTAAAAGGTAATTCAGGTTCCCGTTCTTTGTCTACATCAATTCCATACCGATCACGATAAAATTCCATATTCTCAGCACGCATCCACAAGAATGGAACAGCCGGTGCTGAGTAAGCAGGATGTCGCAATGGAGTTTGGGCGAAATGACTATGAGTATCAGGTGATGTTTTTGTATAAGGGTGATTAGCCAACCTTGTATACTCAAACGGGGCCATAAACATGGCACGTCCGATATACAGCAAGGCCATTTGCTTTGATCGAGATTCTCAATAGACTTACCAGCAACGGTCTGCTCAGCATCATCGTTTCGTGACTCAGCGATTCGCGGTAAACGCAAACAAGCACCATTCAATTTTGGTGCCTTACAAACTGTACCCCTCCATTCGTCATCATGCCATGGAACGCGAACGGAAATGTGCCGGAGCGGGTAATTTTGATTTGCCGTTTTACTCATTCTGCTCTAAATCTCAGGTTTTATCATTATTTATACTTTTCGATGATTTCGAGTAATTTTGTATAAAAGTCTTTTATATCGTCCAGTTCATTTACCAAAATTTCATAAAGTGTCCTGGTATCAATGTGATTATAAAGGTGAACTATCCTGTTCCTGAACTGACTCATTTTTATGTAGGTTTCTGCCCTGTCTTTTGGAATATGCCCGGCATCGCTTAAAATTTCTATAATCTCTGCGTTTGTGTTTGGTGTTTTCAAACCAAGGGAAGCAATTATGTAACTCCCTATATCTAAAAGCGATTGTATTGAGGTCTGCAGTCTGTGAAGAACGGAGTCTATATTTCTGAAGTCCGAAATGAAATCCTCGTAGGTCTTCGCTTTTAAAACATGCAGTTTTTCAAGGTTGTCGAGGACAACATCGATCTTCGTTTGGACATCATTTAGATTCATAGTTTTGCCAGCCTCTCAATTCGCCCCTGATGGTGGTATTTCTCTATAAATCTCAGTGTTGGCTCAAAGTCACAAAAGTTAGCAATTACCCGCGTTTCAAACTTTATCCTGAAAGCTGAATCAGCGTCGTATATAAGCCTGCCGGTTCTTAAGACATTATGCTGAAAGACCAGTCCCTGGCTATTCAAGCCGATCAAATCGACCTCTTTTCTTCCTAAAATCTTTGCAATTCGATATGAAAGGAAATCTTCTTCGTGTATTAATTCACGCCCTATCGGGGCTTCGTCCTTCAATAATACTGCAATGTCCACATCGCTCATAGGACCAGATTTGCCTAAAGCATGTGAACCAAAGAGATATGCGGAAGCAATAAAAGGATAATTTTTAAATATATCCTCAAGTTTTTTAACATCAATCATAAAGTTGCATCTCCCAGCCTGGTCTTTATCACAGTTACTATCCGACAATAATCGAATGACTGTAATTACAAACTAACTATTTTTGTAAGTATTATATCATTTCTATTTAATTTTAAATATTCAAAAAGTAAATATGCCAGGTTACATGTTATCGCAAATTCAAATGAAATAGTTTATGTATCTTTTTGTCGTACTAATATATCCGCCCTTTCCGCCATGCTGATCATGGTTTGTTCCAACAAGAGCCGGTAGTGTTCCATCTCCTCATCGCTCAGGTTTGGCGGAATATGGATAGGTTCACCGTACAGCATTAATGCACGAGAAAACGGTTTGGGAATATGGAACTTATCCCAACTGGGAAGCGTCCAGTAGCTGGATAATCCGACCGCCGTCGGAATGATGGGCAATTGGGTTTTTTTACCGAGGTAGATACTTCCAGGCTGAACGACAAAACGAGGGCCACGCGGCCCGTCAGGGGTAATCGCCACAGGATACCCTTCCCGAATCTTATCAACCAGCGCCTTGATTGCCCTCATACCGCCCCGTGTTGTCGAACCGCGTATCACGCCAAAACCAAGCCTCTGAATGACACGGGTAATGTATTCACCGTCAGAATGCTGGCTGATGAGCACCTGTATATTGCTGTTACGGCCTACATAAGCAGGAATAAGCATCATGCAGTGCCAGAAGGCATAGATGGCATGATAGGTTTTCGTCTTTTCGTTAAACCCTTTCGGTTCGTCATCGATACGAATGGTTGAGGCCAGCAATTTTATCAACCAGGCGCCCAGAATCCCCACAAGTATGAATTTTAATTTTTTCATTTTAAATGCAACCACAGAGAACGCAAAGAAAAAATTGCGGTTAGGAAGATGGGTAGCCAGGGAAAATTTCAACCTCCCATGTTCTCAACTCCCTCCTTCTTTGCGTTCTGCTATGAACTCTCAGTCTTTAACCATTGACAGATACAAGGCGCATTTGTTGCAACTCAAATTGTCATTCTCACAAAAGTCCTTGTAGATTTGATACAATCCCTGCTGCCGCCTGACGGAATTTACAATTTTCTGTGAAATCTTTTCCTGCCCAAAAATACGATTACCCATGAATTTCGTCACACTCGTGGCAGGCAGAGGAACGTAGTTTCTGTAAACGAGATGCAGAATTTTTTCCAGTTTCATGTCATTATGCCTCCTTGCATAGGCAAGAAAGATGGGAATAATGACGTTAATGAAGATCGTGGAAGTCCTCTCCTTCCCAAGCAATTTCAATGGTTTTTTGAGCCTTTTCCCGCCCAACGTATAATGATACGACCAGTATGAGTCTTGCACATTAAGGAAGATTGATTGAATATCATTAATTAACGACTTGATGATTTTTTGTTCTTCTTTGTAACCTTCCCCCTCCTGTTCATCGGCAGGGACAAGTTTTTCGAATACACATAAAATGTGTCGAAAAATGCCGTAAGATGAACACTCTGCAAGGATATTCGCCATAGACGCAATTCTCCTTTCAGGAAAATTTGCAGGCCTGATTCCTGCGTAGTTCCAGTCATTTCTTGTCATAAGGGTTTTGCTTATTTTGGTTTTGATTACGTCCCATGCACGTTCGATAGCGCTTACATATTCCGCCGTTTCATCGTCATATATTATTCTTAAATCCGCCTGTTGCGGCAATAATCCCGCCGTGCCTAACAAAAGGGCTTGCATATCTATTTTCTTCTCTTGAGTTGGAACGTCCTCTGGAATCAAGCATCGTATGTCTTCCAATGGCGTAAGAGAGGCCAACTTAAGAAATGGTTCCTTGTTATTCTTATATCCCAGCGACTCCATAATCCCTTCGTAGAGTGTTTGCTCAAAGGGGCTTCTTTCTACCCATTTTTCGTACCTCTTAACCTTTTGAAGGATGCGTTCGTCGCCGGCGTAATCGAGAAAATAACCCATCCATAGTTCATCCACCCTCTGATTTTCCATTTCCGTCTGGCAATGCCCCGGATTTACCTTTCCACCCTTCAGGTATGATTCAACATCAATCAAATCAACCAGGTCGTCCAATTCGGCATCCAGATATTTTGATAGCGTCAACTGGGGGATGGATTGTCCCATAAGATTTTTGACATATACACCTTCATGATCATTCCACATAACAACATGTAAACATACAGCATTATATGTGTCTTGCTTATCGTGCTGATGTCTCATCCAATCTGAAGCAAACACATGAATCTCGACATCTCCCTTTATAAGCCCCTTGCCCTCTAAGAGAATTTCCGCATGTTTGAAATCAGGCCCACCCTCAGAATTCCACCATCCGGGGGATAGCACTTCCAGGCGTGAGCCGTCATCGGTAAAGAGTTTGCCTTTTTTGATATGCTGTCCAAACCAGATACACCGAACCAATTCTTCCTTAATCAGCTTTTCTGTGCCTTCAAGGACAAATAAGGGCGAACGGCCGTTTGCCCCTGCATCTTTTGCATTGTTACAAAAGGAGGTTACAATCTGCCGATAGACAGGTGAAAAACAATTTGTGGTATAGTTATTGAGATTAATCATAAGTAAAATTATTGTAATCAACCTCTAACGGATTAGACTTCCTGCTAACCTCGGCATTTGTTCAGCCATATAAAGCGGAATAGACAGTATTTTATCATAATAAGACAATCTGTCCTGCGAAAAACGTATTCCTAATTTTGATTTCTTCTCATCAATGAACATCCTTAACGATTTAAGCTTGCCTTCTTTGCCTGATTTTACTTCAACAGGAAGGATATTTGAGCCAATATTTATAACATAATCAACCTCTGCCATACTCCCCCTTTTTTCTCTTGCCCAAAAATAAAGACTGCCTTGCTGATGTTTGTCGGAATATGCCGCCAGTTCCTGTCCAACAAACTGCTCAGCCACAGCGCCTGCATTTATCTGCATAAAATCTTCTTCAACGCTTAATCGTCCCTGTAAGCCGCAGGAATTTTGCATCAGTCCAACATCAAGAAAATTTAATTTGAATTTTTGTTCGTCTATGTGCGCCCCAAGCGGCAGCCCTGAAGCCCTTGTTAAATATATTGGTTTAACTACGCCGGCGAGTGCCAGCAAGTTAAGGGCATTTTTCAAGTCTCTTGAGCGGGTATCCGTGTCAATGTTTGAATATTTTATCCTTTGCCCTACCATGCGGGGCGCAGCATCAAATACCTTTTGCAAATATTTATGTTGAGAAATCTTTGCATATTTTCCAAAATCACTCCTGTATGTCTGTAAAAGCGCGGTCTGAATCCTCTGGCAATTCATCAAATCATTGCTGGATAAATATTCCTCAAGCGCCGCCGGCATTCCGCCAACAATAAGGTAGAGACGAAGCAACTCAAGAAGTTTCTTGTGGATAACGTCATCAACGGAATCAGTCAATGTAACTTCAGAAAGGAATTGTCTTAAATTTTGGTTGTCGGTGGCGTCAAGATATTCAGAAAAAGACAACGTCTCTAAATAAAGGAAATGGATTCTGCCGACCGGCATTTTAAAGTCAGGGCTTCTCAGGGCGAATTCAAGAAGCGAGCCTGCGGCTATAACAGCCAACTTAGGCATCTTTTCCTTAAAGTAACGGAGAGACATTATTGCCTGCGGACATTCCTGTATCTCGTCAAGGAACAGCAGGGTGCTTCCTTCTTTAATCCGCACACCAAGAATCAACTGAAGTTTATTGATAATTTCTGATGGGTCAAGAGATTGGAAACAGTCTTTTAATTGTGGCTGAAACTCAAAGTTAACCACAACATTGTTTTGAAAGTGGGTTTTACCAAATGCTTCAACAAGATAGCTTTTGCCTACCTGTCTTGCGCCCCTGACTATTAGCGGATACCGCCCTTTTTGTGATTTCCATAAAATCAGTTCCTTTTCAATATCTCTGCGCATTATGGTTACCCTTCTCATCGATATGGCTAAAATACAGGGTAATTATAGCCGTATTTTGGCTAGAATACAAATGTATTTGAGGAAACAACTAAAGTCTTTTCTCTATGACAAACTGGTAACATGCTACGGTGCAAAGACCTTATCTGGCATGTATTTCTTCTCTGTTAAATTTGTAGTTTTTGTGGAGTTTTACTTTGTACTTTTTGAAAATAGCGTCTAATAACTTCCTTCTCTCTTTTTGCGTTCTAACAATTGTGATGCTTTTTCCTTTAAAGGCTTTTTTAACTATTTCTAGTTCTTCATCTTTTTCTATTTCTATAATCACCTTCGTTGACTCAATCTCCTTAACTATGTTTTTTATAATTTTCATTGTACAGAAATTTTCATTTTATTAAAGCGGTATTTGGGGTGGCACGGACAAACTCGTTTGTCCGTGTTTTCATGTAGGCAATGCCACCCTAGCCGGTGTAACTCATAAGTTACACGCTGCAAATTAAATTATCCTTTAACCTCTATTTTTGCCAAACTGCTTTTATACTCAAAATCTCTGATGGACAATTGTTGCCGGATGATTGATCTCAGTTGTTTTGCAGGATTCAGACAGTATTCAATAAAAATACTTTCCTAATAAGATATTTTCAAAAACTTCACGGGGTAATCCTTCCAGATTAATTGAGTATCGGATTTCAGAAACCCTGCTGTCCAACGGTTGTCTAAGGTAATCAGATGTCAGTTTTGGGAAATTTTCATTTACTGTGAAAAATTTACCATCATAAATATTGAATTTTGTTTTTCTGTATTTTTATTTTAAAATACCATTTCTTAAATTTATTCTAAGATGGTACTGCTCTGTCAAAGCTCTGATGTTATGGTACTTAATAACCAATAGGCTAAATTGTCAAAAACCCAATGTTTTTTAGATAATTAAAAGTTTCATCGTAAAATGCAGGGGAACGTGTTGGGTCCCCAACATCTCCTGGAGGAATCACAATAACCATGCCTTGTCGATCACGGGTTAGAAGAACTCGGTATGCATTCTTGAGATACTTCTTGCGTTCTTCCTTTCTGATGTGATGCCAGCAATTCCCACAAAAAGACCAATATTCCCAGCCATTCGAAGAGTATCTAAAATCAGCATCCCACGTAACACATACCCAGTCAAGTTCCAACCCTTGAATATGAAATTCCGTGGCAACGTCTTCAAGATAGTACGAGGAGCGAACATCTTCTTTGCTGTCGAGGAACCAATGGATTGGATCCATTGGCGATTTTACATCAATCGCATGTGGCTTCAGACGCTCTGCTTGCGAAGAAACCACAATACCATAGCGCTCTGAACCTCTTGCCTGACGCTTCAACCACTCCTTGGCTCTGCTAAGTTCTCGAGTAATGACAATCGGATATTTCGCTCTCAGTTTTTCCAGTGTATTGCGAGCTTCTTCGACATCAAGATCGAGCAACTGCTTGACCAAAAGCGAGACATCCTCGGCACGGAATGAGCGCAGTGATACCGCAAGGTGCAGTTCTTGTATATACTCGACATTCGCGCGAGATACCAATTTTTTCAATACCTCGCCTGCACCATACTCGCTATCCATGAGACGCGATGAGATGAATATATGCCAATTATGGAACAATCGGTTGAGCGACTCTATCCACTCGCCAATTCCCGCTTCACCCGTATTGATTTCTTGTCCACCACCGACAAGACACACGATTACTGCCCAATCAGTATGGCGGTCAAGACAGGAAATCAGAAACTCTGGCTCAGAATTGTTGAAGTTCGGAGTGTTCTTTTTCCGACGCATGAATGAAGAAGTTTGCGCCATATTCCACGCGCGCTGTGCCTCGTCAAATAAGGCAACATGCTCCTTGGGAGGATTCGTATCGCTAAGGCAGTCGTCACGGAAGTGGTGAACATTCTGGATAAACGCTTTGACTTCGCTTCGTGCCTCACCTATTTTGATTTTATACCCGCATTCACTTTTTCGTCTGACTTTATCCCTAGCTAACGCCTCACGTAAAATCGCGACAAGTGGACCATTTCCCGATAAAAAAACGCTGTAAAGATCGTCGTATCTATCCATGTGTTTCGTTGCGATATTGAGCCCAACCAGTGTTTTCCCAGCACCCGGAACACCTGTAACGAAACAGATTGACTTGTAGGATTTTTCCCTCGATAGACGGATAATTTCAGAAATCGCCTCGGATGTTTGGCTCAAATTGATTGCGTTTGCATCACTTCGAGAGATCTCAGCAACCGAATGGTTATTGTAAAGAGCCATTGCCGCTTCGATGATTGTCGGGGTGGGACAGTAACGTCCAGACTCCCACTGCTCTCGGTCAATATCGCAGCCTTCAACAAAATATAATACATTCTCTATCACTTTACTGAGTAGCTTGACATTTGTCCTGATTGGAAAAAGCATTTTGTCGTTTTGTGGTGTAACTGCAACGACTGGCTCTACGTTTTTCGCCTCTGTAGCAATGAGGATTGGAGCCATGTATTGCTCGTGGCTTGCGTCATGGAAGTTTTTCAAATCCAACGCATAATCGCATACCTGGTCAATCGCGTATGTCGAAAATTCCTTTTCACCAATCTTAAACTCAAGAACAAAGATAACCGGTCCTATAAGAAGTACAACATCAATGCGACGTCCCATGCGTGGGATGGAGTATTCAAAATAGACCGCCCCGTTATAATCTGAAAGAACTGTACGCAAAATTTTGATTTCCGCAAGCCATGCATCACGCTGAGTTTGCTCCAACTGAAAATCATTGCTCAGAACCAGCGTGGCAAGAATTTCTTCCGGTGTGGATTTCAGGAAAGTGGAGATCGTTTCAGAGTAGTATGCCCGCTTCATAATCGATGTATCTTCGGGGATAAATCCAACCCCCTTATATGAAACTCCATTGTCTTACGCACCGTCTCCTCCTGTTTTTTCAATAAAGATACTTAACCATGCCAGAAACAGCCATGGATAAATATGACTGTATTATATTTTGGGAAAACAAGGTCTGGTTTGCCAGGAAACGTTTTATCATGAAGTTTAAATCTGAAACCGTTTCCGGAAAGGAATTTCCTGACGATAATTTCCGGCTTTGTGTCTTTTCTCCGGATCATGGACATATTATAACTTCTGGTTTTTTTATTGTGGACATCTGCCATGAATTTTAGCTTTCCTGATAATCAGGTGTTTTCTTTCTCTCCGGCCTCTTTTGCAAGTTTTAAAGCCTCTTCGTAAATAATTTTGGAGATTCTAAAGTCATGTTTGAGCATTTCGTTCAGGAAGTACTTTATCTCTTGCACATATCCCATTTTCTTTGCTAATAAAAGTATCCCTATCACACCAGTAACCTTTATCTCCAATTCATGAGCAACCTTTCTGGCTGCAAGGTCATCGACAATTAACAAATCTGCATTTAATTCAAGACTTAAACTTATAGCTTCACTCTCACCCATACCAAGGGTCTTTTCTAATATTATTGGCGCAATAGGTTGGGTTATTTCAACAACTTCAATCCAATTGGGAATCTCTTTACCTTCGAATACTTCATTCTTTACCGCAGTGGGTATTACAATTTTTGTATAAAGTTTCTCAAGAATATCTAATTGGACAAGCCGTTCAAGAATTATTAAACAACTGGAATTTGAAACCACCTTCATATTATTTTTTTACAGCCTTGTATGCGTGGTTATAATCTTCTATAAGCTCTTCCTTGTCCATGTCAATAAAAGGTATGCCCATCCGTGAAGCAAACCGTACAAACTCAAATCGCTCCATATCGAGTAATTGTGCTGCCTTACCACTGGATATCTCTCCTAACCTATAAAGTTCAAGTATCAAGTATTCAAAAATCTTTGAGGGTATGTCTTGCCTTTTTTTTGCAACTATGGCTAATATTTCAGTAGGGATATCAATTGTTATTTTCTCTTTTTCCATATCAAACCTCCTCTTTTGCCTTATGATAGGCCTCCAAAATATTTATTTCATCTCCCTTTATTTATGTAATATGTTTTCAATACATTACCTGGATTTATCATTTATAGCAAAATTAAAATCCCTTCAAACACCCTTATTTATATCCCAGCTTATGCATCTTCTTTTTGTCCTTCCGCCATTTCTCCATAACCTTGACCCAGAGTTCGAGAAATACCTTCCTGCCAATTTGCTTCTCGATCTCTTCTCTGGCGATGACGCCAACCCGCTTGATAGCCTTGCCATTCTCGCCAATGATAATACCCTTTTGTGAGTCACGTTCCACATAGATAATGGCCTTGATGAAATCTTTGCCTGCTTCCCGTTCCTTAAACTCTTCGATTTCAACGGTTGTAGAATAAGGGATTTCTTCTCCGTAAAACTCAAAGACTTTCTCGCGAATGATTTCAGAGGCAAGGAATCTTTCGTTGTAATCGGTCATGTAATCCTCAGGATAGAAAGGCTCTCCCTCGGGTAAATATTTTACAATAAGATTGATCATTAAATCGAGATTGGTTCCCTTTAAGGCAGAAATCGGCACAATCTCGGCAAATTTGAACTGCTGGTCATACGCAGAAAGAATCGGTATCAGGCTGTCTTTTTCTATGAGATCTATTTTATTAATGGCTAAAATTACCGGAGTATTTACCTGAGATAATTTTTTAAGAATCTCTTTATCCCACTCGGTGGGCGGTTCAAATGGCTCTGCCATCATCAAGACCACGTCCGCATCTTCTATAGCGTCAAAGGCTTCTTTCACCATATATTTTTGCAACTCGTATCTTGGTTCCATAACGCCAGGGGTATCGTAAAATACAATCTGATATTCTTCCTTGGTCAATACACCCATGATTTTTTTTCGTGTCGTCTGGGGTTTGGGAGTAACGATGGATAGTTTGCACCCCAGAAAATCATTGATGAGGGTCGATTTTCCCACATTTGGTTTGCCTACAATGGCAACATAGCCAGACTTAAAGGTTTTTTTGTTCGATTCCATAAAATGTCTATACCAAAATTGCTTGCATACAAAGGTTAATTTCGATTATCATAATATTTTAACGGTTGGATGGTTATTGCAATACTTTACAGCATTTTAAACTTTAACGTGAACTGAATCAAGTGTTTTAGCGATTTCTGCAAAATACAATCAGATGCAGCTATTCTGTTAAGCAGTTTTTCATGAAAGTAATGAGAGTGTTTAAATGAAAACGCCGCACATCGAAAAAGAATATTTATCGACAGTTAAAGAGGCTGTAATAACTTTTTTAAAGGATGAGAAAGTAAAAATAATCCTTTTTGGTTCGCGCGCCAGAGGAAATAATCAACGATGCTCAGATGTGGATATTGGAATTATACCTGCCGGCAAGTTTCGTGAAGAAAAAATAACGCTCTTAAAGGAAAAGATAGAAAACATAAATATTCCGTATAAGGTTGAAATAGTAAACCTTTCAGAGGTTTCAGAAGAATTCAAAAGAGAAGCAATGAAGGACGCCGTTGTATGGAAAGATTAGCGCTTAAATACAAAGATGCCTTACAGGCTTTATCTACGTTAGAAGAAATTCTGAAACAGCCGTTCTCTATTATCGTACGAGACGCTGCCATCCAACGTTTTGAATACACATTCGAAGCCTTATGGAAATTCATAAAAGAGTATATGAAAGAAAGAGAAGGCATCATTTCAAATTCTCCAAAGTCCTGTTTCAGAGAATTGCTTTCATTGGGTTTTTTGACCGAAGAAGAAACTATAAACTTTCTGGAAATGACAGACCGAAGAAACGACACTTCTCATACTTATAAGGAAGAAGTTGCTCAAATTATTTATGGTAAAATACCGGGGTATTTTTCAGGAATGGAAAAATTATTACAAAAATTCCAGCAAAACCTAATTTAACTTTTTGACGAACACACATTAAAACCACGGAGATACATCAGTTGGAAGAAATAAAACAAAATTCATTATCTGCTTCCGTTCAGGAAGTTTTCGTTGAAACGAAACAACAAAAGACTAAAAAAACAAACAAAAAAACTTGGTTTGACTCTCAAAGAGTGCGATGGTCTGTACAAATAGCATTCTTTATTGTCGTGCTCGTCATTGGCTGGCAATTCTATACCTTTGTGAAATACTGCGAGGCAGGCGGAAAGGGGTTTTACATGCCGAGACCGCCAGGAGTCGAATCCTTCCTGCCCATCAGCGCACTCATGGGCACGAAATACTTTTTCGGCACGGGCAAGATTAATCCCATTCATCCTGCGGGTTTTGTTATCTTTGGGACGCTGCTCTTAACGGCATTATTCTTCAGGAGGGGTTTTTGCGGCTGGATATGCCCCATCGGTACCATTTCCGAATGGGAGTGGCGTTTTGGTGACTGGTTTCTGAAAAAACTCCCGCAGCGGGCAACCTACTGGATACGAACTGTTCCCACCAGGCTTACGGCAGGACTGAGCCTTATCTTCACACCGATTATTGGATTGCTTATTATAGAAGTTTTAACCATGGAATCGTTTAAATCTCCGGCCTTCAGGTATCTCACCCCTGCTTATATCCTTGCAATGGCGTTGCCCTTTGTTGTTCCCCGGAAAATCTGGTCTGACAGGGTTAACGATACGATTGCCCGCGCCTGGAAATATGCGATCTTGGCCTTTTTTATCCAGGTCATTATCATAAAAATGCCTGTTGTGCAGTTGGAGGTCTTGTACAACCGGGCGCCCTTTGTCCGTGTTGCAGACGTCAAGATGCTAAAATTTTTCCTGCACATGTCCGGAACTGCATTGTCTGTAATCCTGTCTATTTTCATTATTTCGATTGTCAATAAAAACTTTTGGTGTCGCTTTTTCTGCCCGTATGGTGCATTGCTTGGTATCATTGCTTATGCAAGTCCCATGAGGATTACGCGAGATACCGGGAAATGTATCGATTGCGGGAAATGCACGAGGGCATGTGCTATGCATATCCTCGTGGAAAAGAAGAAACACGTCCTGACCCACGAATGCGTGGCCTGCTACGACTGCGTCAATGCCTGTCCGGTTAATGGAGCATTGGATATGAAGCTGGTTGGTGACCGAAAGAAAATCCATTACGGGCTTTATGCGGCAATGCTTATAGGTCTTTATGTTGCCATCACAAATACGGCGCGCGCCACAGGTCACTGGTACACGAAGATATCAGATGCCGAATTTGTCCTGAGAATTTCTGAAATCAACCATCC
>Ga0194126_10000387_pt1 | contig 73174 bp, 65 predicted proteins | sample TA2KigC150mmetaG_FD_148641 | JGI IMG/M metagenome (GOLD analysis project Ga0194126, IMG submission 148641) | Freshwater microbial communities from Lake Tanganyika, Tanzania - TA2015035 Kigoma Deep Cast 150m | ecosystem: Environmental > Aquatic > Freshwater > Lake | place: Tanzania: Lake...
ACTTGGCGATTACTGGGCCGGATCGAACCATGTTTTGCCCACCGGGTCCGCTGTCCGCTATGCATCTGCTCTCGGGGTTGATGATTTTATCAAAAGATCGCAGGTCTTATGTTACAACGATAAAGCACTGAATAATTCTGCTGCAAAGATCGCCGCACTGGCTCGGGCGGAGGGCCTGGAAGCCCACGCCAGGGCGGTGCTGATAAGGGGGAAACAGGATGAACCGCCGCTCAAGGGTTGAAAGGAAAACTACGGAAACAAAAATTATGTTGGAGCTGCTGATTGACGGCAGCGGTAATGCTAAGATCGACACCGGGCTGCCTTTCGTTGAGCATATGCTGGATCTTTTTTGCCGGCACGGTCATTTCGATCTTAATCTTGAGGCTACTGGCGACCTTGCGGTAGACGCCCACCATCTGGTTGAGGACCTGGGTATCTGCCTGGGCCGGGCACTGAAAGAGGCACTGGGTAGTAAAGAAGGTATTAAACGCTACGGTTTCAGTGCCGTACCGATGGATGAAACTTTGGTGACAGCCGTTGTGGATCTATCCGGCCGTTCCTGGTTGCACTACGGGATTGACCTTCCGCCCGGCGTGGTCGGTGGGATTGACGGAGAACTGTTTCGCGAATTCTGGCAGGCTTTTGTCAATGAAGGCCGACTTAATCTGCATCTGGTGTTGAACCATGGCACTAACAAACACCACATCATCGAAGCATCTTTCAAGGCAACAGCGCGGGCCATCGCCGAAGCAGTTTTGATGTTGGAAGGGCTAAAGGGAGTTCTGTCCACCAAAGGCGAACTGGAGTGAGGTGAAAGGTATGCTGGTTATACCGGCGATTGATCTGCATCGCGGATGCTGCGTAAGGCTCTACCAGGGTGATCCCGAACGGGAAACTGTTTACGGGGAAAATCCGGTAGAGATAGCCCTGCAGTGGGAACAGCTTGGCGCAAAAATGCTGCATCTGGTCGACCTCGACGGGGCTTTCACCGGTTTAACAAAAAATGCCGAGATTATCAGGAAGATTGGCGAATCGGTGCATGTTCCGCTTCAGTTGGGTGGAGGAATTCGCACGAAAGATTCGGTTGAGAAAGCTCTTTCATTTGGGATCAGCAGAATTATCCTGGGGACAATGGCGGTAGAAGAGCCCCGGATGGCCAGCGAACTAGTCTCTGAGCACGGAGAGGCGATCCTGGTTGGGATTGATGCCCGCGACGGTAAAGTGGCCGTTAAGGGTTGGAAAGAGTCATCAACTCTTAATGTGCTGGAGCTTGTTAGTCAGATTGAAGAGTGGGGGGTAAAAGAGGTCGTTTACACCGATATCAGTCGTGACGGGACCCTTAAAGGGCCTGATTTTGAAGGGCTAAAAACGATCCTTGCTCACACATCCCTGCAGATTATTGTTTCCGGCGGAATATCTTCACTAGGTGACCTGACTGCCCTTAAACCTTACGGTGAGCGAATCCGGGGAGTGATCATCGGCAAGGCTCTCTATTCAAACCAGCTGACACTGCCTGACGCTATGGCAGTATTCAATTAACTATAGGAAGGTCTAATATGGGAAAAAACAGCGAAAAATTGATTCCGCTGCACAGCAATCAGCTAAAATACGATCAAAACGGCCTGATTCCGGCAGTGGTTCAGGACGATCGAACCTCCGCCGTTTTAATGGTTGGCTACATGAACGAAGAGGCACTTAAAAGGACTATAGCCGATAATAAAGTTTGCTTCTGGAGCCGCAGTCGCCAGGAATACTGGGTGAAGGGTGAAACATCGGGTAATATATTCGATTTAATATCAATAAATGCCGATTGTGATGCCGATGCGCTTCTGATCCGGGTGCTTCCGCTTGGCGACGGAATAGCCTGTCATACCGGACGCTATTCCTGTTTTTTTCAGGAGCTGGCCGGGATGAAAGGAAAGGCCGATGATTGATTATCACCTGCATACCAGCCGCTGTTGTCATGCTGAAGGGTCCCCTGCAGAATATCTTGCTGTAGCTGAAGAGATCGGGCTGCCGGAGATCGGCTTTGCCGATCATTTTCCCCTTGGCCTCCTTGATTATACCCCGCGGGTTCAGGTAACGATGTTGCCTGCTGAACTTGATGACTATCTCGAAGAGATTGAAAATCTTAAGGCCGCCTCCCCACTGGTGAGGGTCAAAACCGGTATTGAAATTGATTATTTGCCCGGAACGGAAAAGAAACTGGAGCAGCTGCTCACAAAGTACAGTTTTGATTACGTGATCGGTTCAATCCACTTTCTTGACGGATGGGATTTTACCCATCCTTTCTACGCTGAAAGCTATAAGGAACGCGATCTGGAAGCACTCTACGAAACCTATTTCGAACTGGTCTGGAACGCCTGCCGCAGTGGATATTTTGATATTATCGGGCATATTGATGTAATCAAGAAATTTGGTTACCGTCCCCAAGGCGCAATTGACCACTACCTGCAGGAAACAGCCAGGGTGCTGGCTGAAACGGATACCAGTTTTGAACTGAACACTGCCGGCCGCGATGCCCCTGTTAGCGAATTTTACCCTGACCGCCGGCTTTTGGAAGCTGCCCTGGCCCAGGGGGTAACTATTACTGTCGGTTCCGATGCTCACGGACCCGGTCAGGTTGGCCGCTATTTTGATAAGGCTGAAAAGTTGTTGCGTGAGGTTGGCTTCAGGGCATTGGCCACCTTTACAAAACGCTCCAGGAGTCTTATCCCTTTCTAAGGCCGTCAAGGTTAGAGTTATACAAACTAATTTCTCCTTGAGGAAACGCAAAAGATTCCCTCCCCCTTGAGGGGGGATGGGCGGGGTGGGGGTGAAAAAAGTTTTTTCCAGCAGCTTTAATACGGTTAAAGGTAAATTTACGGTTTTATGGAGCGAAAGAGGAATCTACGAGATATTCTTCCCCGGTTCCGGACCTGCTGAAGAGTATCCGGAGAAAGAGCTGCCCTGGTCGCAGCTGGCCGCTGATTTTGATCACTATCTGGCCGGCGGGCAGGTATCCTGGTCCGACTACCCACTTGATTGCTGCGATTACGGCACGTTTAGTGCTCGCCTCTTAAAAGCGGTCTGCCTTATTCCCAGTGGCAAAGTCTGTACTTACCGGCAGATGGCAGAGCAGGCCGGCTCGCCTTTGGCCTGGCGGGCTGCGGGGCAGGCACTGGCCCGGAACCGCCACCCGATCATTGTTCCCTGTCACCGGGTTGTGGGCAGTAACGGCAAGGCTGGTGGATTCAGCGGACCCGCCGGATGGAAAGAGATGCTGCTTAAACTCGAAGGGGCAAATTGATTGTTTGGAAGATGAGGTGAAGGTGATGCGTTACCTTTCCGCGGGCGAATCGCATGGGCCATGCCTGACGGCGATTATCGAAGGATTGCCGGCAGGGCTGAGGCTTTTTACTGAAGACATCAACCGGCAGCTTGAAAGGCGCCAGGGCGGTTACGGTCGCGGCGCCCGAATGAGCATTGAAAAAGACAGGGTGGAGGTCCTATCAGGCTTGCGCTTTAATGAAACGATCGGCAGCCCCCTGACCCTGCAAATTAAGAACCGTGATTGGGATAATTGGCAGGAATTGATGTCGCCGGAAGGAAGTGAGCCATCCACCTATAATAAAGTAACCCGCCCCCGTCCGGGGCACGCCGACCTGGCCGCAGGGCTTAAATACAACTATGCGGACTTGCGGTTGGCGCTTGAGCGTTCCAGTGCCAGGGAAACTGCGATCCGGGTGGCGGTAGGCACTGTCGGGCGTATTCTATTGGAACATTTCGGGATCAGGTTTTACAGTCATGTAATTCGGATTGGTGATCAAACAGCGGAAATTGAAACGCTTCATTTGCCCGAGCTGTTTGAGATAGTTGAAAGTTCACCGGTTCGCTGTGCTGACGCGACTGCAGCAAAAAAGATGGTCGCTGCCATTAAGCAGGCCGAGACAGATGGCGATACGCTCGGTGGAGTAATCGAGCTTTTAATAACTGCCGTTCCTCCAGGTCTTGGCAGCCATGTGCACTGGGACAGACGCTTTGATGGACTGCTGGCCGGGGCGATCATGGCAGTACCGGCGATCAAGGGTGTGGAAATCGGTCTCGGCTTTTCTGCTGCAACCCGGCCTGGCTCTGAGGTGCACGACCCGATAGTCAGGAATGCCCGGGGCATCGACCGCCCATCCAATAAGGCCGGCGGTTTGGAGGGTGGGATTACCAACGGCCAGCCGCTGGTGATCAGAGCGGCGATGAAGCCAATTCCGACCCTGATGAGTGCCTTGCCCAGTGTGGATTGGGAAACTGGTGCTGCGTCAACAGCTGTGTTGGAGAGATCGGACGTTTGCGCTGTACCGGCTGCAGCTGTAGTGCTTGAAGCGGTTGCTGCCTGGACGTTAGCGGTAGCATTTATGGAAAAATTTGCCGGCGACTCAATGGAAGAGTTAGACGCAGCTTATCATTATTATCTGGAACAAACCTCAGGACATTTAAATAAGAGTTAAATATCTATTACATATATCGGGGACAAACCTTGGTTAAACGTGAGATAAAAATTAAATCTGCCAATCTGACCTATCGTGTAGTTATCGAAGCAGGTGTCTTATCTGGCTTAGGTCGGGCTATGCGCCAGCTTTTTCCGTCGACCAAAACTTTCCTGGTTAGCGATACCACTGTTTACAAGCTATATGGTGAAAAAGTTAAGCAGTCACTCGCTGGTGGAGGGTGGCAGGTATCCGTTGCCCTGATTAAGCCGGGTGAAAGAGCAAAGAGCCTAAAAAATGCAGCCCGTCTCTATGATCAGGCCATTAGGGAGGGACTTGACCGCTATTCGCCGCTAATTGCTCTGGGCGGCGGGGTGGTCGGTGACCTGACCGGTTTCGTTGCCGCTACTTACCTACGGGGCGTGCCACTGGTAATGATTCCGACTACCCTTTTAGCTCAGGTTGACAGCAGTGTAGGGGGCAAGGTTGCTGTAAACCACACCTGCGGTAAAAACCTGATCGGTTCAATCTATCCTCCCCGGATTGTGATCATCGATCCTGAAACGCTTAAGACTTTACCGGAACGCCAGCTGAAGGCCGGTTTGGCTGAAGTTTTGAAATATGGGATAATTGCTGATTCAAATTTTTTCGCCTGGCTCGAGGTAAATTTAGTAGAACTGCTCAAATTTAACATTGCCCTGCTCTCCGATGCGATTATGGTCTCAGTGATGAATAAAGCCAGGGTAGTTGAGGCGGATGAGTTTGAAAAAGACTTCCGGCGGATCCTCAATTTTGGCCATACGATCGGTCACGCCCTGGAAGCGGCGACCGATTACCGGTATTACCTGCATGGCGAAGCGGTTTTAAGCGGCATGCTGGCGGCTGTAAAGCTTTCCTTGAAGCTAAATGGAATCAGCTTTGAAGATGCAGGTCGGATCGAAAAACTGATTCGGCAAATTGGCCTGAAAAAAGCGCCGGAGGACTTGACCCCGGAAGCGGTAATCGATAAACTAAGGCAGGATAAAAAACGCCTTGCCGGCGAGATTTTTTTTGTAATGCCTGATAAAGTGGGTTCTGTCTCGCTGAAAGCTCTAAAGGATCAACAGCTGTTGCATGATGTGGTGAACTATATCTTGAATGAGTAGCTGTGAAATATTCTGGCCGGGGTAGGATCTGGTTTTGGCAATATGCCGTAAAAGTGGCTTCCACTTTGGAGGCCCCTTTTACGCTGGTCATAGATGAAGCTAATCTGCTGTAACGGTCGAATGAAATGGAGAGTGGTAAAAAATGAAACCTGCGATCAAACCAGGTCGCCTGGCCATCCTGCTGGTGCTTTGTCTGCTGATTATGGCTTCTGCTTATTGGGCTTTTCAGAACGCATCGGACAGACAGACAGGGATTAAACGCGGCCTTGATATCGCCGGAGGGCTATATGTTTTACTGGAGGCGGTTGAAACCGGTGATCAGGAATTTGATGAAGATGCCATTGAACGGGCGATCACCGTAATCCGGATGCGAGTGGATGAGCTGGGTGTAGCCGAGCCCATTATAGCCGCACAGGGAGATAACCGGATCAGAATTGAACTGCCTGACATTGACGATGTTGAGCAAGCCCGCAGTATTATTGGCAGAACCGCACTGCTCAGGTTTGTTGGTCCTGATGGGATTGAAATAGTTACTGGCTCAAACTTAATAAGGGCCATGGCTGAAAGAAATCCACAAATGACCCCCTTCCCCTTTGTATCAATCGAATTTGACTCAGAAGGGGCCAAACTGTTTGGCGATGCAACAGCAAAATTTTTAAACGAGCCGATTGCTATTGTTCTTGACGACGAGGTTATTTCCAGCCCGGTGGTGAGGGCGGTAATCACTGATGGGCAGGCGGTGATTGAGGGCGATTTTGAAATTGAAGAAGCAGCTAATTTAGCCCTGCTTTTACGCAGCGGTTCCCTGCCGGTTCAACTGGTTGAGCTTGAATCAAGACTCATTGGGCCAACCCTCGGCCAGCGGACGGAAGAGGTTGCCGTTTATGCCGCCGGGGCTGGTCTTTTCCTGGTTGTTATTTTTATGATTATCTATTACCGGTTGGCGGGTGTGATCGCCGGTTTTGCTCTTATCTTTTACGTGTCGCTGGTGCTCTGGGCTTTAAATTATCTGCCCACGACCCTGACCCTGCCCGGCATTGCCGGTTTAATTCTTTCGATCGGCATGGCGGTTGACGCAAACGTGATTATCTTTGAAAGGATCAAAGACGAGATGCGTGCGGGCCGCACACCGCGCAGTGCTCTGGAAAGTGGTTTTCAGAGAGCTTTCCGGGCTATTCTTGATGCCAACGTAACCACTTTGATTGTGACCGTGGTGCTCTTCAGCCTGGCTAGTGGCCCGGTCAGGGGATTTGCTGTAACTCTCTTTATCGGCATTATCTGCAGCATGTTCACGGCAATTTTTCTGACCCGCCTGCTGATGAGGCTTGCCTTCCAGGCCGGACTGATCCGCAGCGGGGCTTACGTGGGGGTGAAACTGACATGATTAATTTTATCGGTAATCGCCGCAAGGCCTATCTACTGTCATCGATACTGGTCGTGGCCAGCCTGGTTTCGCTGGTTCTCTTCGGTCTCAGCTTAGGCATTGATTTCACCGGGGGCACCGTGTTGCATTTAAACCTCGGCGAAGATTTTTCAATGGAAGAGGTTGAGTCGGTTCTCGCCGAATATGAAGAACTTGCCGGTGCAACAATCCAGGTAGTTCAGGGACGAGATTTGGATGGAGATCTGGCTGACGAGGGTTTGGTCATCAAGGCTCCCTATATCGAGGAGGGTCGGCGCAACGAGCTGATGGATAGCTTCAGGAGCCACTGGCCTAATCTTGATCCGGACGATCTGCGCATCGAAAGTGTTGGTGCCGTGGTCGGCGGGGAGTTAACCCGGCAGGCGCTGCTGTCGCTGGCAGTGGCCACTGTGCTGATGGTGGCCTATATTACTTTTCGATTTGAATTTAAGTTTGCTATCGCTACAATTATCTCGCTTCTGCATAATATTGTGATAGTAATTGGGGTCTTTTCAATCCTGCAGATGGAGATTAACTTACCCTTTCTGGCGGCTATTTTAACTATCTTTGGTTACTCGGTGAACGACACGATCGTAATCATTGACCGGATTCGTGAGAACATCAAGCACAAGAGGAGAAGCGAATATGCTGCTATTGTTAACGAAAGCATCAACCAGAACCTGATGCGTTCGATCAATACTTCGCTAACTACACTTTTTGTGCTGATCGCCATGCTCATCGGTTTTTATTACTTTATTGGCAGTGTTGACCTGGTCGTTTTCGTCATTGCCCTGATTATCGGGGTGGTGGTCGGCACTTACTCGTCGATCTTCGTTGCCAGCCCGTTGTGGCTTACCCTACAGGATGTTCAATTCAGGAAGGTAAAGCGGGGATAGTAAACGGAGGGGCAATATGGTTTCATTTTTCAGGATCTTTGGCCTCATCGAAAACCTGGTGAGGATCGCTGATGAACTTAACTAATCCACTCTGGATCTGGCCTGCCGAGCAGCAGGCACAGGTCCGGAGCCTGGTCCGGGAGGCGAAGATCTCCCCGGCCCTGGCCCGCTTGCTGATCAACCGGGGCATAGATGATGCCTTGAAAGCACGGGCTTTTTTAAATCCTAATCTAAATGATTTATATTCCCCCTGGTTGATGTGCGGGATGCGTCAGGCCGTAGCACGAATCCAGGAGGCTCTGCGAAGGGGAGAAATAATCACAGTACACGGTGATTATGACGCTGACGGGATAACAGCAACGGTTATTCTGGTCGAAGCTTTGCAGGCTCTTGGCGGTACGGTCGGTTATTATTTACCGAGTCGTTTTGATGAAGGTTACGGATTGCACCGCGAGCCTCTTGAGCGGTTCAAAGAAGAAGGAACCGGTCTGGTGATCACGGTTGACTGTGGAATCAACGCCTTGCCTGAGGTTTCTTTTGCGGCAGAAATCGGTCTGGACTTAATCATCACTGATCACCACCAGCAGCTGGTCAAACTTCCGGAATCAGTTACAGTAGTAAATCCCTTGCAGGATGGTTGCTCCTATCCCTTTAAAGGGCTCTCCGGGGCGGGTATTGCTTTTAAGCTGGCCTGCGCCCTGTTCGAAGAATATCAACAGCCTTTTCCAGAAGCGTTTCTCGATCTGGCTGCTCTTGGAACAGCAGCTGATGTAGTACCGCTGATTGATGAAAACCGGGTTATTGTAGCTGCCGGTCTGGCTGTGATGAGCAGGCTGGAAAGGATTGGTTTTAGAACCCTCACTGAAGCAGTTAGCCTTGATCAAAACAAGATCAATAGCACCGCGCTAAGTTTTATCCTAGCGCCGGCCATCAACGCAGCCGGGCGAATGGGAGAAGCAGATCCGGCGGCCAGGCTGCTACTGGAGAAGGATCCTGCAGTAGCACAGGGGTTGGCAAAGCATTTGCATCAGTTAAATCAGCAGCGCCGCTCCCTGGAGCAGGATATTCTTAGAGAGTCCACCGCGGCAGCAACTGAATTGCTAAATGAAGCTGACCAGGCTGTTCTTTTGCTGGCTTCAGATCGCTGGCACCATGGTGTGATTGGTATTGTCGCTTCACGCCTGGCTGAAAAGTTTAAACGGCCGGTGGCGCTGATTGCGGTGGAAGATGATGAAGGCAGGGGTTCGGCCCGCAGTGTGCCGGGTTTTGATATTACCGCAGCTCTGGCAGCCCAGGCCGGTCTGCTGATCAGATTCGGCGGGCACGAGCAGGCTGCCGGTTTTACGGTTACGAGAGATAATATTTCTGCCCTGCGTGAAGCTATTAATGACTATGCCTGTCAACACGAAGAGCTTTGCCAGCTAAAACCAACACTGGAGCTCGAGGTCGAATTAAGCGACGCAGAAATCAATGATGACCTTGCTGCCGCTCTGGAGCAGCTTGAGCCCTTTGGCCAGAATAATCCGGAACCGATTTTCGGCAGCCGGCAGTGGCAAGTCTTACAATGGAGGCTGGTTGGCGCTGACAAGAGGCATCTTAAAGTTGAGGTTAAAAAAGGGAACAGATCTTTTTCGCCGATTTTCTTCTCCGGTGCATCATTTGAACCCAAGCCAGAGAGTGGCCGGCAGGTAGATCTTGCCTTCAGGTTGAAAGAAGGCCAGTTCAGGGGCGATAAAACGCTTGACCTTATTTTAAAGGCCTTTCGCTACGCAGATAGTTTTCAGACAGATCTATTTGATCTGGTAGACAGCCGTGATTGTGCTGACCGAGAGGGTCGCTTAAAGCAATTACTTTACGCAGCCGAGCAGCGACAAGCTAAAACAATCGTCTTTTGCACTACAAAAGACCGGGCGGGGAAAATTAAACGCTTCACCAGCAATAGCAGCCTGGTGCAAATTATCAGCGGAGGTTTATTAAACGGCACAGTTGAGCCTGAAACTGAAGCAGACCAGTTAATCTTTTATGATTTGCCAATCAGTGCAGATCAGGTCAGCTTGCTCTTCGGCAATAACGCTTTGAGTAATTTTATCGAGGTTCACCTCCTCTATGGCCGTGAAGATCTTGAGGTTAACAAAAAAATGATCGACATGTCTCTTCCATCAGACGAACAGCTCGAGGCGATCCGGGAAGTGCTTAAATTGACTTCAGTATCTGGCGACGCCGGAGATCTCTCCCGGATTCAAGCCAGCCTGTTTTCCTACCAGACTTTGCCCCGCTTTTGGGAAAAAGCCGAGCTGATTTTCACCGAATGCGGCCTTCTGCAGCAAGGGCGGTTGTTGGATCCGGCCGGAAAAAAAAGCTCTAAAAAGACAGAACAGTTTTCTAACTCCCGGACCTATGCTGAGACACAGTACCTGCGTTCAACCAGCGAAGGGTTTCAGCAGCTTCTGCTTGACGGTTCCCTCGAAGAAGTTGCCACCGCTTTGCACAATCTTTCTTTGTGCAAGTCCTAATCTATAGTATTTACGGCTTGTTTCTAGTATGATGAATGGTAACTTCGATTTGCCGGGGTCCTTACATATGGCGGTTAAAGAAAAGAAATTAAGCGATCTAAAAAAAGCAGTTCAGCGCTACTATCCAAAGCTGGAAGATTGGGCCATGGTCGAGAAAGCCTACAATTTTTCGCAAGAGGCTCACAGCGGCCAGCTGCGTGAATCAGGGGAATCTTACATCATCCACCCGTTGGGCGTAGTGATGATCTTAGCTGAGCTGGAACTTGATCTAGTGACCATCGTTGCCGGACTGCTGCACGACGTAGTGGAAGACACAGATCTTACGCTTGAAGATATCCGGCGGGAATTTGGCACCGAGGTTGCTTCACTGGTTGACGGGGTAACCAAATTAAGCCGTCTCGATTTTACATCCAAGGAAGAGCAGCAGGCTGAAACTCTGCGCAAGATGTTTATTGCCATGGCTCAGGATATTCGGGTTGTAATGATCAAACTGGCTGACCGGACCCATAACCTGCGCACCTTGCGCTACCTCAATACAAACAAGCAAAAAGAAATTGCCCGTGAAACTTTAGAGATTTATGCACCCCTTGCTCACCGTCTTGGTATCTACATGATTAAATGGGAGCTCGAGGATCTTGCCTTTCGCTATATGCAACCCGAGGAATATTTTCAGCTGGTGGAAAAACTGGCCAAAAAAAGGCGTGAGCGGGAGCATTTTATAAATCGCATCATCTGGGTGCTGCAGGATCAACTTTCAGAAGCCAATATCCAGGCGGAAATCCAGGGCCGCCCTAAACATCTTTTCAGCATCTACAATAAAATGAAGACACAGGGTAAGGATTTAAGTGAGATCTACGACCTGACTGCGGTGAGAATCATTGTTGACTCGATAAAAGACTGCTATCACACGCTTGGCATTGTTCATACGATTTGGAAACCGATCCCCGGTCGTTTTAAAGATTTTATTGCGATGCCGAAACCGAACATGTACCAATCACTGCACACCACGGTATTTGCTGCCGAAAACGAGCTGGCTGAAATCCAGATCAGGACCTGGGATATGCACCGAACAGCCGAGTATGGGATTGCTGCGCACTGGCGTTACAAGGAAAAAGTAAAGGATTCCGACGAACTTGACCAGAAGCTGTCCTGGCTGAGGCAGCTCTTGGAGTGGCAGCATGATTACCGCGATGCCCGTGAATTTATCAAAGATTTAAAGGGGGACCTCTTTACCGACGAAGTATTTGTTTTTACTCCCAAGGGAGATGTTTTAGACCTGCCCGCCGGTTCGGTCGCCATCGATTTTGCTTATAAGATCCACACCGACGTGGGTAACCGATGCTCCGGGGCCAGGGTTAACGGTAGGCTGGTACCCCTGGATTATCAGCTAAAGACCGGTGACATGGTCGAAGTGGTGACCACCAAGAGCGGCTCCCCCAGTCGCGATTGGCTCAATCTGGTTAAAACCAATCAGGCTAAGAGTAAAATCCGCAGCTGGTTTAAGAAAGAGCGTCGGGAAGAGAATATTGAAAAAGGCAAAGAGATGCTGGAGCGTGAGATTCGCAGGGTTAATGTTGAACAGCGCCTGGCGATCAAACAAGACATGCTGGAGGATGTGGGGCGCTCATTCAATCTGTTGTCGGTTGACGATTTGTATGCGGCTGTTGGCTACGGAGGGGTTTCGATTCACCAGGTGATCAGTCGCCTGCGGGAAGAAAATAACCGCAGAAAAGGCGAAACTGAGGAAGAAGAGGTTTTGCCTGAGCTCAAACCGGTTAAGCACATTAAATCAGGGCCTGCCGGGGTATCGATCTCTGGAATGGATAACCTGCTGATGCGGGTTGCCCGCTGCTGCAACCCTGTTCCCGGCGATGATATTGTCGGGTTTATCACCAGAGGGCGGGGGGTGACTGTCCACCGCCGCGATTGTCCTAACCTTGTTCATTACAGCACCGACAACGGCCGGTTTATCGGTGCTACCTGGGATAGTATGGTTAAAGCAGCTTACCCGGTTGATGTTGAGGTTTCGGCCAATGACCGTAAAAATTTGCTTTCTGATATCATGACTGCAGTTAACGAAAGTAAAATTGATATGACTGCCGTTTCGGCCAAGGCTGATAAAAACCGCATTGCTACCATACATCTGACTATGGTGGTGCGCGACCAGGATCACTTGGAACAGATCATGAGCAAAATAAAAAAGATCAAAGATGTTTATGCGGTCCGGCGCTATGTCTATGGATCAAGCAACAATAAGTAGGAGTTAGTCGCAGATGAGAGCAGTTATCCAAAGGGTGCACCGTGCCTTCGTCACCGTTGATAAAACGGAAGTTGGTGCTATTGGACCGGGACTGGTTGTTTTCTTAGGCATTGGGCGTGGCGATCTGGAAGCCGATGCCGCCTATCTGGCCTCAAAAATAGCGGAGTTAAGGATTTTTGAAGATGATAATGGGTTAATGAATCGCTCACTTAAAGACAGCGGTGGAGCGATTCTGGTTATATCGCAGTTTACCCTTTTTGCCGATTGCCGAAAAGGACGGAGACCGGGTTTTTCCGAAGCTGCCCTGCCAGCTGAGGCGGAAAAGCTTTATGATTTATTTTGTACTTTGATGCGCAAGGAAGGCCTAAAATTATCAACAGGGCGTTTCCAGGCTGAGATGAGAATCCTGGTTGATAATGACGGGCCGGTGACGATCCTGCTTGACAGCAGGAAACTCTTTTAGCTATTATACTTTATCGATTATTCTCAGATTTTAGTTTAGACTAAATCTCCAATAAGCGTACTGTATTCATAATGATCGATGCTGTTCAGCGCTTATTATTGACAGAAAGCGGAGGTAACAAATGAAGTACAAAGCACCTCGCGGCACCCGCGACATTTTACCGGAAGAAGCAGTAAAATGGCAATACATCGAAGCAAAATACAGGGAGCTATGCTCTTTATACGGCTTTGGAGAGATCAGGACACCCATTTTTGAGCAGACTGAACTTTTTGCCCGTAGCGTAGGGGAAGACAGCGATATTGTATCGAAAGAGATGTATTCATTTAAAGATCGTAGCGGACGTGATCTTACCTTGCGTCCCGAGTTGACTGCTTCCGTGGCCAGGGCGTACCTGGAGCATCATTTAAATGAGAAGCAGCAGCCGGTTAAGCTCTACTACAGCGGGCCGATGTTTCGTTACGACCGGCCTCAGGCCGGGCGTTACCGCCAATTTCACCAGTTTGGTTTGGAGATATTTGGCGCTGAACATGCGGCAGCTGACTGTGAGATCATTTCTTTTTGCTACAATTTCTTTAAAATCCTTGACTTAAAAGATTTAAGCATAGAACTGAACAGTGTGGGTTGCCCGGTTTGCCGTCCGGCTTACCTTGATTTGCTGGTTCCCTACCTGGAGAAATTGGAGCACAATCTCTGCGCTGATTGCCGCAGGCGCTATAAAACCAACCCCTTAAGAGTTCTGGATTGCAAAGAGGAAAGCTGCCAGGCAAGGGTGGCCGATGCTCCCAAAATGGGTGCTAACCTCTGCGCCGGTTGTGCTGAACATTTTGTTACACTGAAAACGCTTTTAAAACGGCTTGATATAGCTTTTAATTTAAATGACCGTTTGGTCCGCGGACTCGATTACTATACCCGGACCGCTTTCGAAATCACCACCGGCTCTCTGGGAGCTCAGGCTTCAGTCTGTGGTGGTGGCCGTTACGACCACCTGGTGGAGCACCTTGGTGGGCCACCGACCCCGGGAGTTGGTGTTGCTTTTGGAAAAGAGCGCATTCTGTTAAACATAGACTGGGAAAAAGAGCTTTACAGCATAGGAAGTAAAGTTTTCGTGGCCACAGCGGGCAGCGGTCTTGAGGGTGAAGCCTTACTATTAGCGCAGGAACTGCGTCAGCGGAAGATCGCCGCCGAAGCAGATCTTTTAGAGCGCAGTCTGAAGGCTCAGATGAAGTATGCCGGAAAGCTTGACTATGACACTGTAGTGATCATTGGAGAGCAGGAGATTGCAGCTGGACGAATTGCCCTGCGTGACATGGCCAGTGGAGAACAACTTGAAATTCTTCGGACCGAGTTGATTTCGAAGCTGGCGGGTCAGGCACCAACAAGGGGTTCTGCCGACAGAGGCGCTTATGCCCCTGAGGTGCGACTGCCACGCATTGATGAAGCAACTCTTAAAACACATCATTGCGGCTCACTGACAACTGATCAGATTAACCTTAGAGTTAAATTGGCCGGTTGGGTAGGCCGCCGCCGCGACCATGGCGGGCTGATCTTCATCGACCTGCGCGACCGGAGTGGTTTAATGCAGCTCGTATTCGATCAGCAAAACGGAGAGGAGCTGTTTGCTCTAGCTGAAAGTTTGCGCTCTGAGTATGTAGTAGCCATAGAAGGGGATCTGGTCCGCCGTTCCGATGAGAATATCAACCCTTCCCTGCCAACCGGGGAGATCGAAGTTCACGTGACTAAAATGGAGATTCTAAACCGCTCCAAAACCCCGCCATTTTATATTGAAGATGATTTAAACGTAGATGAAAACCTGCGTCTGCGTTATCGCTATCTTGATTTAAGACGCCCGGAGATGTTCAATCGTCTAAAACTGCGGCACAAAGCAGTCAAACTGGTCCGGGATTACATGGACAGCTATGATTTTCTGGAAGTAGAAACGCCGATGTTAACCCGCAGCACACCCGAAGGAGCGCGGGATTTTCTGGTCCCCAGTCGTGTACGCCCCGGCTCTTTTTATGCACTGCCTCAATCACCCCAGCTATTTAAACAGCTGTTGATGGTTAGTGGGGTAGAGCGTTATTTTCAGATCGTGCGCTGCTTCCGTGACGAAGATTTAAGGGCAGATCGACAGCCGGAATTTACCCAGATTGATATTGAAACCTCCTTTTTTGGCAGTGAAAACCTCTTTGCTCTAATAGAGGGGTTGATGGCCCTGCTCTGGAAAGAGATTCACGGTATTGAGCTCAGACTGCCATTCTTAAGAATGCCCTACCGGGAAGCGATGAACCGTTTCGGATCAGACAAACCGGACCTGCGTTTTGCCATGGAGCTGGTTTCTATTGATCATCTTGCTGCAAAAAGCGATTTTAAAGTTTTTAAGAGCGCTTTGGAAGTTGGTGGGGCCGTGAAGGGTTTGCGAGTACCCGGCGGTGGCAGCATGAGCCGTAAAGATTTAGATGACCTGACTCTGCTGGCTCGCCAGCTGGGAGCTAAGGGCCTGGCCTGGACCTTTGTCGAAGACGAAGGCTGGCGTTCGCCAATTGCCAAGTTCTTTAGTGCTGAGTTGATTGCTGATATTACTGAAGAGATGGAAGCCTTGCCTGGAGACGTCCTGCTATTTGTAGCCGATCGCTGGGCAACATGCTGCCAGGTTCTGGGGGCTTTGCGCCGCCACCTGGCCCCGCAGGAGATGGCAAAAGAACCCCATTTTATGTGGGTTGTCGATTTTCCACTCTTACATTATGACGAAGAGGAGCAGCGATTTGATTCCGATCATCACCCTTTTACAGCGCCGCGTGTTGAAGACCTTGAACTGCTGGAGAGCGATCCACTGGCTGTTCGTGCCCAAGCTTATGACCTGGTTCTTGATGGGGTGGAAATAGGTGGCGGCAGTACCAGGATTCACGATCGGGAAACCCAGGGTAAGATCTTCAAACTACTCGGTCTTTCTACTGAAGAGAGCTTTGATAAATTTGGTTTTCTACTGGAAGCGCTGTCTTACGGTGCACCACCCCATGGAGGGCTGGCTCTTGGTTTGGACCGGTTGATTGCGCTCCTGGTGGGGGATGATTCGATCAGGCAGGTTATTCCCTTCCCGAAAACCGCTGCTGCAGCGTGCCTGATGACCGGCGCTCCGGCCCTGGTAGACGAAAAGCAGCTTGATGAGTTGAAGATTATGCTAACCGGCGATGAAGGTGAAGAAGACGAAGAGTAACATATTTCTTGCTCCTTTCCGGCTTTTGTGCTATCATTTTTATGGAAACAGTTAGTTTTTAACGAGCATGCCCTGCTGTGTTCGTGACAACCGATAAAGTTTTGAGCTAACACTTTTTTTATGGGAACCTGGTCTTCGACTGCAGCGCAGCAGCCTTTGTAAAGAGGACCTGTTAAACAGTCGAGAGGGTACCCACCTTTCGGGGAACAGTTCAAAACAACGGCCCACGGCATGGCGGGGTTTTTTGGTGTTTTTTAACCCTTTGGCATAACCTGTATTTATTTTCCTTTATCGTAATGGTAAGGCGGTGATCATGATGCCGGTAGACCACATTTACCTGCAGATAGGCCGGGAACTTAAAGCCGGGGCACATCCCGGCGATTTGCTCAATATTTTGGATGAGCTTAATGTTGAGCAAAAAGCGGAGCTGATACAGCGTCTGCCTGAACCTGATGCCGCTCTTATTTTTCAGGAAATGGAGGACTTTGAGCAGGCTGAAATACTACGACTCCTGAGCGATGATCGGGTTAAGATCATTTTAGGAACCATGTCTGCTGATGACGCAGTTGATTTGATCGGTGAACTAACTCCTTCTGAAGCGCAGGAGATGTTAGAACTGATCGATGACGAAGATCAGGCTGATTACGGTGATCTGCTCAGATACCCCGAAGATAGCGCCGGGGGTTTAATGACCACCGAATACATATCACTGTTATCGGACATACCGGTTGAAGAGGCGATTCACCGTCTGCGGGAAATTGCTCCGGAGGCGGAGACTATCTATTACGTTTTTGTGGTTGATGAACAGGGCCGCCTAATCGGGGTGCTTTCTTTGCGAGATCTGATTGCCTCCAGCGACGGGATCTTGCTGAAGGATATTATGAGACGCAATGTGATCAGCGTTAATGCTGCCCTGGATCAGGAGGAAGTAGCCCGGATCGTCTCCAAGTATGATCTGTTGGCGATACCGGTTGTCGACGATGATGATCGCCTGTTGGGGATCATAACGGTAGATGATGTTATTGATGTTTTGGAAGAGGAAGCAACGGAAGATATTTACCGCTTTGCCGGGGCCAGGGAGGTTGAAGGGGTTGGCTTAACCGAGGCCCCGGTGTTTAAGGTGGTTAAGATGCGCTTACCCTGGCTGATTATCGCTATGCTGGGTGGAATGATCTCGGGAAGCGTCATTGGTGCTTACCGCAGTACTCTGGAAACTATTGTTGTCCTGGCTATTTTTATCCCGGTGATCATGGGCATGGGGGGTAACGTGGGCACCCAATCGTCAACAATTTTTGTCCGTGGCCTGGCAACAGGGGAGATTGATAAGGCTGATGTATGGAACTATTTTTTTCGGGAAATACGTGTCGGTCTTTTAATGGGCATCATTTGCGGAAGCCTGATTTCACTGACCGCTTTCTTCTGGCAGGGTAACCCCTATCTTGGGTTGGTAGTCGGTTTGTCAATGCTGGTAACAATATTCATGGCAACCCTGATTGGAACCCTCGTTCCGCTGTTGCTTAATATGACACAAATAGATCCTGCCATTACTGCCGGCCCATTTGTGACTACGATCAAAGATGTCACCGGTTTGTTAATCTACTTTACGGTAGCGTCATTTTTTATCAGGTTTCTTAATTGATCGAAGCGTGACCTGATCGCGTTTATAGTTATCGAATACCTGTGGTGATTGTGCAGATCAATGCCATTCTCCACCCGGTAAAGAAAAGCCTTATAAACTATAAGGTTTTAGGTTTCACGCATAATCAGAATAATGGTAATATCTGTTAATAAAAAGAGGAAAATAGGCACAATTTCCTCTTTTTTTTATTTTTTTTTCAATTATTAGCAAGAAAATGGGTAAAAGGGGTTGATAAATGGAGTAAAGTGGTGTAAAGTGGTGCAAAGCAGTTGAGATCGCTCCATATGGAGGCGAACATATGTTTATCGGTGAATTCCAGCATATGCTGGATAGCAAGGGTAGGGTTATTATTCCCTCGCGATTGCGTGATGGGTTGGGCGAGCGTTTTGTCCTCACTCGCGGTATCGAGCCTTGTGTCGCCGTCTATCCGCTGGATGAATGGAATCGAACCGAAGAGAAATTGATCAATAATCCGATGACAAAAAAAGATCTCCGGGCACTAAACCGGATTATGTTTTCAGGAGCGATGGAGGTTGAACTTGATAAACAGAGTCGGGCTTTGATTCCCCAGTATCTAAGAGAGCATGCCCAAATAGATAAGAATGTAATGATCCTGGGTGTCGGTGATCGCGTTGAAATCTGGAACGAAGATACCTGGCGTAAATACTATGAAGAAGTGAGTGACAACCTCTCCGAGATGCTCGAAAATCTGGAATTGCCTCATGGCCGGTAAAATGGTACGGCATGATGGTTGAACTGCATCGACCGGTGATGGAGAGGGAAGTCCTGGAATACCTTGTATGTTGCCCTGAAGGGATTTATGTCGATGCTACTTTAGGGGACGGAGGTCACGCCGGGGCAATCCTCAGCAGCCTTGCATCGCAGGGCCGACTGATCGGCCTGGACTGGGACATGGAAGCCTTAAGGCGGGCAGAAAACAGGCTTAATGAATTTACGGGTCGGATGTTTCTGGTTCATGAAAGCTACACCAACCTGGAAGAGGTTTTACGAAACCTAAAATTTGATCTGGTTAATGGAATTTTGATCGATCTCGGCGTCTCAACATTGCAGTTGATGGATGCTGAACGTGGTTTTTCTTATCACCAGATTGGCGATTTGGATATGCGCATGGATCGCCGCGGTTCTTTGACAGCCAAAGATATTGTTAACCAATATACCGAGGAACAACTTTCAATTATTTTTTTCCGCTACGGGGAAGAGCGCTGGTCGAAAAAAATCGCTACCGGCATCGTTAGGGCAAGAGAACAACACGGACCGTTTGAAGACAGCAAAGCACTGGCGGAAGTTGTTAAAGAGGCAATCCCGGCCCGCTTTCGTCGCCAGGGCGGTCATCCTGCGCGAAAGGTATTTCAGGCCTTGCGATTGGCCGTAAATCGGGAGTTGGAGAACATAGAATTATTCTTACCGCAGGCCTTGAGAAGGCTAAACCCCGGGGGCAGATTGGTGGTAATAGCGTACCATTCCCTGGAAGATCGGCTGGTGAAAAATTTCCTGCGGGCACATGCCGGGCAGTGTGGCTGTCCTCCAAATTTACCATGTGTTTGTGGTCAGAAAGCGGAGCTAAGAATTATTACCGGCAAAGCACTGAAGCCTTTGCCCGCCGAAGTTGAAGATAACCCCCGGGCCCGCAGCGCCCGGATGAGAGTGGCTGAAAAGTTGATCTAAAACCATAGAGAGAAAGTAGGTGTGACGGATGCAAACAGCAAGGCAACTGGCCCCTCAGCAGTTCAGGGGAATGCAAAACCGGCCGTACCGGCATCCGGTTTACCAGCAAGATCCGCAAAGAAGGGTAAAGAGATTTATACTAGTTACCCTGTTCTTAAGTTGCTTTTTGCTCAGCCTGGTAATAGTTGCCCAGTATTCTTCGCTGGTCATGACCAACTATCAGATTAGCAGCGCCAAAAATGAGCTTGCTGTCATCCAGGAGAGTGCCAGGCAGCTTGAACTTGAAGTAGCTAAGCTCAGCTCTGTCGGAGTGATTGAAGAGATTGCCAGAACAGAACTGGGGATGGTTGAACCGGAGTTGGCCCAGTTGAGGATAATTACCGCCGGTCGGGTATTATCGACCAGTGTGGGGGAGTGAACTAATTGCCGGGTTTTGCAGTCAGCCGCAGTATGGTGAAGAAAAGGATCCTCTTTATTTTCGTCATGACTTTACTCTTTTCTCTTTACCTGATTGGCAGGCTGGCTTGGATTCAAATCGTTCGGGCTGATGAATTATATGACCAAGCCTGGAAACAGTGGAATCATAATATTATTGTGCAGACCGGGCGGGGGGCAATTTATGATCAGCATGGCCGTTTGCTGGCCGGCAGTACCGATGTGCAGACCGTAGTTGCCATCCCGCAACAGATAGAAGATCCCGGTGTAGTTGCCGGAGCGCTTGCTCCGATCCTGAACATGAATGAACAGGAAATCGCTGAACTGGTCACCCTGGATCGCAGTGCGGTTTACATCAAACGCAAGGTCGATCCGGAAATAACCGAGGCGGTACGAGAAATGAACTTGCCAGGTATAGTTTTTTTTAATGAAGAGAAGCGTTATTACCCGGGTAGCAATCTTGCCTCTCAGCTGCTTGGTTTTGTCGGCATGGACCAGGGGTGGTCTGGCTTGGAATTCTATTACGAACAGTATTTAAGCGGCAGCGAGGGCAGATTGCTCTACCCGGCTGATGCACTGGGTCGTCAGCTTCCTCATAATTATTTCGGCAACTTTTTACCGAAACAGAGCTGTAATCTTTACCTGGCAATTGATGAATCAATTCAACATATTGTTGAAAAAGAACTGGAGCGGGTGGTGGCTGAAGCTGCGCCCAGGCAGGCACTGGCCATTGCTGTAGATCCGTACAGTGGTGCAGTGCTGGCAGCAGCAGCCCGGCCCGACTACGATCCTCTACATTATGATGAATTTGATCCGGAACGCTGGAACCTGGCGCCTTTTACTTCTTCTTTTGAGCCCGGTTCAACCTTTAAGTTGGTTACTTTGGCCGCGGTTCTGGAAGAAGGGTTATTCGATCCGGAAGAACTGCATTACTGTCCCGGCTATGCCATTGTCGGCGGTCACCGCATCAATTGCTGGACTGTCGAGCGCGGTGGCTGTGGCACTATAACTTTTCAGCAATCGCTGGGTACTTCATGTAATACTGCTTACATTGTCTTAGGTCAAAGACTTGGGGCCCAAAAATTAGCCGAGTATATCGAAGCGTTTGGGTATGGTAAGACAACCGGTATTGATTACCCGGGTGAGGGCAGTGGCCTGGTTTTTAGAGAGACGATGCTTGGCCCGCTGGAGTTAGCAACTACCGCATTTGGTCAGGGGATATCAGTGACTCCGGTTCAGCAGGCAATGGCGGTGTCGGCAATGATCAATGGCGGGTATCTTTATCAGCCTTACCTGGTCAACGAAATCAGGGGTAAAGAGGGTGAAACAATTTTTAAAAGAAAGCCGGAACTGGTCAGGCAGGTAATATCAGCCGAGACTTCGGAAAAACTGATTGAGTTGATGGAAACAGTGATCCTTGATGGTACGGGAAAAACTGCAGCTCTGGAAGGTTATCGTGCTGCCGGAAAAACCGGCACCGCTGAAAAGCTGGACGAAGAACATCTTTATAGTAGCGATTCTTTTATCTACTCTTTTGTTGGATTTGCTCCGGTAGATGATCCACGCGTTGTGCTTTACGTTGCTGTCGATGGGATTACGCTGGGGCCACGTTATGGCTCAGCGACCAGTGCCCCTCTTTTTAAACGGATCATGGAAGATACCCTTAATTATCTGCAGGTTACGCCCACGGCGTTAACCATGACAAAAGAAGAGTTGAACTGAGGATAAGGAGCGTGCAATGAACCTGAAAGGAAGCGATGTCATCGGGGCCTGTCAAGGCAAACTGCTGCAGGGTAGTCCTGAACAGCAGATTGCCGGCTTCACTATCGACTCGAGAGAGGTTACCCCGGGCGAACTGTTTATTCCTTTCAGGGGAGAGAAGACCGATGGCCATCTTTTCATAGCCGATGCCCTTAGCCGTGGAGCTGCAGGGTCGTTGGTTGAAAGCGGGGCAGAAAACCTGCCACCGGTGGGAGAGGGAGTACTACTGATTGAAGTAGATGATTCTTTGGCGGCCTTGCAGCAGATCGCTGCCTGGTACCGCAAACAGTTTGCGCTTACCGTAATTGGGGTAACCGGTAGCAGCGGTAAGACAACGACCAAGGATTATCTTGCCGGAGTCCTGGCATCAAGGTTTACGGTTTTGAAAACCGAGGGCAATCTGAATAATGAAATCGGGCTGCCCCTGACTATTCTTAAGCTGGAAGAAAGCCATCAGGTAGCTGTACTGGAAATGGGTATGAGCGCACCCGGTGAGATTGATAAACTGTGTAAAATTGCCAATCCCTCAATTGGAGTGATCACCAATATTGGTGAAGCTCATATTGAGTTGTTAGGATCGATAGAAGCGATTGAAAAAGCGAAAGGAGAACTACTTGATTACCTCGGCTCAGGCGGGGTAGCCGTTTTGAACGGCGATGATCCCCGCCTCCTAAAGCTTGGGGAACGCTACCCGGGAAAAGTCTATAACTACAGCTTTAACCAGGGCGATATAGAAGGCTTAGAGTTGTCTCAAAGGGGAGAAAACAGCTTTTTCCGGGTGCGTTTTCCAGATAAATCGGAAGGGTGGTTTAAGGCGCCCTTACCTGGACGGGAGTCGGTAAGCGATGCCCTGGCGGCTCTTACCGTCGGTTATATCCTGGGTTTAAGTGTGTCGGAGATGCAAAAAGGGCTTGAAATGAGCCAGACCTCGGCCGGCAGACTCAAGGTTTACCATACCGGTGACGATCTGGTAGTCATCGACGACAGTTATAATGCTAACCCCAGCTCGGTTAAAGCCGCTGTTGACGTGCTCTTTGAACTGGGCGGCCGTAACAGTGTTGCTGTTCTTGGCGATATGCTGGAGCTTGGGTCGACAGCACAGGAGGCGCACCAGGAGATCGGCCGTTACCTGGCTGAATCTGGTGTTACCTATCTGGTTACAGTTGGAGAGCTGATGCAGGCGGCAGCCCATGAAGCTTTAATTGCCGGCATGACAGTTTATTCCTACCGGAGTCATGAAGAAGCTCTGCAGCGGCTCAGTATGCTTCCCCTTGCTCAGGGATGGCATATCTTAGTGAAGGGTTCGAGAGGGATGCATATGGATCAGATCGTTGTTGCGCTACTTGGCGGTAATGCGGAAGGAGCCGGCGGACAATGATGACGAAATTATTGATTGCTCTGCTACTTGCTTTTCTGCTTTCGGTGCTTGCTTTCCCTGTTTTTATCAAACGCATGGATCAGCTGCAATTTGGCCAACAGATTAGGGAAGACGGTCCAGCCCGCCACGCCCAAAAAAGTGGCACTCCGACCATGGGCGGCCTTGTGATTATTGCCTCGGCAATGATTGCTTCGCTATTCACTGCCGGCCTGGCCAAGCCATTACTAGTTGTTCTGCCAGTATTTCTTGGTTGTGGTTTACTGGGGTTTCTTGATGATTACCTGAAAATCGTCAAAAAACAATCGCTGGGCTTCAAAGCCAGATCCAAACTATTCGGTATGTTGATCATCTCATTAGTCTTTATGGTTCTTTTAACATTAACCGACCTATATAATCCGGTTGTAAAAATGCCTTTTATTACTGATCCGATAAATTTTGGGTACATTTATCCCTTTTTTGTCTTGTTGTTGATTACAGGTTTTAGCAACAGCGTTAACCTGACTGACGGAATAGATGGTCTGGCAGCCGGAACAGCTGCCCTGGCCCTTATAGCATTTGCCTACATCAGCTACCGGGCTGGAATTCCTTCCGTCGCTCTGTTCTGTGCGGCTTTAACCGGGGCCTGCTTCGGTTTTTTAGTTTTTAACCGCCACCCGGCGCGGCTCTTTATGGGTGATGTTGGTTCGCTTGCTCTCGGCGGTGTACTGGCCGCGGTTGCGGTGGTTGCGGCTGCCGATTTATTTTTATTGATTATTGGCGCTGTTTTTGTGCTGGAAGCGCTATCGGTGACCCTGCAGGTGGCCTCCTTCCAATTGACCGGAAAAAGAATCTTTTTAATGAGTCCACTCCACCACCATTTTGAGCTCAAAGGTTGGTCAGAATGGCGGGTGGTGAGTTTATTCTGGTTTGCCGGTTTACTTTTTGCCATAACCGGTATCTGGCAGTATAGCTTAGCGGCTGCAGCGCTTTGAGCTTAGCCTCTTAGGATAGATTGCACTAACGGAGGTAAGGTTTTGATTGATCTGATCAGAGGAAATGAGATCCTGGTGGTTGGCATGGCCAGAAGCGGAGTAGCTGCCGCAGAAGTGCTGGCGGGTGGTGGTGCGTCCAAAATCACTATCACTGATCGCAAACCGGAAGGTGAACTTCAGGAAGCGCTGATCAAGTTAAAACGCTATCCGCAAATAAAAATAGTTGCCGGTGATCATCCCTCTGATCTGGTGACCGCTGATCTATCAGTAATTATAAAAAGTCCGGGTGTGCCGCCCAATCTGGAGATCTTTAAAAAAGCTGAAAAACTGGGGATACCAATTCGGTCAGAGATAGAGCTGGCTTATCACTTCCTCCGCGCACCACTGGTGGGCATTACCGGCACCAACGGAAAAACCACTACCACGGCGTTGGTGGCAGAGATGCTCAAAAAAGCTCGCTTTGATCCGGTAGAGGCTGCTGGTAATATCGGCAACCCCCTAAGCGGCCTGGTCGGCAAATTCAGTGCCCAGGGTTTGATTGTCGCTGAACTAAGCAGTTTTCAACTGGAAAACATTTGCCACTTTAGGCCCTTTGTCGCTGTCTGGCTAAATTTTGCAGAAGATCATCTTGACTACCATGGTAATCTGGAACGCTACTTCCAGGCTAAATCCCGCATCTTTGAAAATCAGGTTGCCAGTGATTATGCAGTTTTAAACGCTGATGATCATGCGGTAGCCGGACTGGCCGGTAAATATAAAGCAACAGTGCTCTGGTTCGGTCGCAAACCTGTTTCATCAGGATGCGGAGTTGATGGGGGGCTGATCAAGCTTTATAACGGTGAAGCTAACCCGGTTAATATTTGTTCCGTTTCTGAGCTGGCTCTACCGGGAGAACATAATCTGGAAAACGCCTTGGCAGCGGCAACGGCGGCCTGGGCTGCCGGTGCAGATCCGGAATCAATTGGGTTGGTTCTGCAGACTTTTAAAGCCATTGAACATCGGCTGGAGCTGGTTAGAACGTTTAACGGAGTTGACTATATCAATGATTCCAAGGGAACAAATCCGGGAGCAACAATCAAAGCCTTGAGCTCTTTTCCCGGGAAAAAGATTGTCTTGATCGCCGGGGGCAAGGAAAAAGGCGCTGATTTTACTGAGTTGGCTGAAGTAATCAGGCGCGAAGTGCGTCTGCTGGTCTTACTCGGTGAAACTAAAGATAAGATTGCTAAGGCAGTAGATAAAACCGGTTTTGATCATTACCGGTTTGTCGCCACTTTAGAGGAAGCAGTTTACCTGGCTGCGCATGAGGCAAAAAAAGGCGATGTCGTGATGCTTTCACCGGCCTGTGCCAGCTGGGATATGTTTAACGATTACGAAGAGCGAGGCAAAAAGTTTAAGGAATCGGTAAGTCAGATGGTGACGAACTACTTGTTAAGCGGGGTGCAAAAACATGACAGCCAGACCTAACTGTCATGAAGCTGACAGCGTTTTACTGTTAACGACTGTTTTGCTATTGGCCGTCGGCTTGGTTATGGTTTTCAGCGCCAGTTTTGTGGTGGCCGCTGAAAGCATGGGCGATCCCTACTATTTTCTAAAACGTCAGGCTCTCTGGACGGCCATCGGCCTGGTAGGTCTTTTCATCTTTTCTAAAATTAACTATTTGGTGCTAAAACGGTTTTCGCTGTTTATTCTCTTTTTAAACTTTATTCTGCTCGGTTTGGTTTTTACCCCGCTGGGGACCGCGCTGGGAACGGAAGCCCAACGCTGGTTGGTCCTGGGACCGGTTGTTCTGCAACCTTCAGAATTCAGCAAGCTGGCCTTTATTATCTTTACTTCTGCCTATATGAGCAGCCGCAGCCTAAATGTCAGGCATACCTGGACGGCGACGATTCTGCCCTTGGCCATAGCCTTTGTAGCATTTTTGCTAATCCAGATCCAACCCGACATGGGTACAGCTTTAGTGGTTCTGGCTGGGGCCTTCCTGGTTGTTTTTTGTGCCGGAGTGCCGGTTTTCAAGGCTGCCTGCCTCTCGTTAATATCAATTCCACCGGTAGCTTGGTTGACACTACAGGAAGAATACCGGGTTCAACGGCTGTTTACTTTTTTCGATCCCTGGGCTGACCCTACAGGTTCCGGCTACCAGATTATCCAGTCGCTCTATGCTTTGGGTCCCGGTCATATTTTCGGCAGCGGTCTTGGACAGGGCCGCCAGAAACTATTCTATTTACCGGAGCCACATAATGATTTTATTTTTGCTGTAATCGGTGAAGAGCTTGGTTTCATAGGTGCGGTTACTATTATATTGCTCTATCTTTTAATGATCTGGCGTGGTTACCAGATAGCCGCAAAAGCACCGAATCTATTCAGCTCTCTTTTGGCTACCGGTATAACTTTTATATTCGGCCTACAGACGCTGATCAATATTGGGGTGGTAACTGCTTCAGTGCCGGTCACCGGGATTAACCTGCCATTGATCAGCGCCGGGGGCAGTTCGGTTTTCTTTACCCTGATCTCAATTGGCATTTTACTTAATATTTCCCGATATACAAGGGAAGAATCCTCATTGATGGGGAGGGCGTCCTGATGAAATTACTGATCGGCGGAGGTGGTACCGGAGGCCATATTTATCCTGGACTTTCTCTGGCCAGATATCTGCTCTCGGTCAGCGCCGGCAGCGAGATTCTTTTCGTCGGCAGTGAAGCAGGGCTGGAGCAGAAGATCGTTCCTGCCTCCGGTTTTAGACTGGCAACCATACCCGCCAAAGGATTCCAGCGCAGTTTCAAACAGTTTGGCCTGGTTATCAGGAATCTCTATGGCGGAATCAGGCAGGCTGTTAAAATAATTGAGGATTTCAAACCGGATGCCGTTCTTGGCACTGGAGGTTACGTAGCTGCACCCGTGGTCATCGCCGCACTGACTAAAAGGGTACCGGTCGTCATTCATGAACAAAATGCTTTACCCGGCCTGACTAATCGCTTGCTTGCGCCTTTTGTCAGCAGAGTTTGTATATCTTTTGCCGGGTCGGCTAAAAAAATGTCTCGTCTCAGCCGGGTTGTGCATACCGGAAATCCACGCTCGACGGAGGTCTTAAGCTTAAGCCGCGAAGAGGGTTGCTCAGCACTTGGGCTTGATCGGAATAAAGTAATTGTTTTAATTTACGGTGGTAGTCGAGGCGCTATGCGGTTAAACGAGGTGGTCACCGATTATCTTGTTGAGACGACCCTGCCACAGCAGATCGCGGTTGTTTTTGTAACCGGTGAACTATATTTTCAGGAGATCAGCGGCAAACTTAACCCGCTGCCGGAGCAAGTTAAATTATATCCCTATCTTAACCAAATGCCTGAAGCCCTGGTTGCCGCTAATCTTGTTGTTACCCGCAGTGGAGCGACCACTCTGGCCGAACTGACCGCCCTCGGCTTACCGGCAATTCTGATCCCATCGCCAAATGTAGTCAATAATCACCAGTATTACAATGCAAGGATGTTATCAGACGTGGGGGCGGCAGTCTTGATCGAAGAAAAAGAATTTAACCGTAAAATACTTGAACAGGAGATTAACCTGCTGATTGATAACCCGGATTTGAGAAGTGCGATGCAGGGAAATAGTAAAGCGCTTGGTGTAACTGATGCTGCCCAAAGGCTGTACCGCACTCTTGAGGAGGTTCTGTCATGAGTATCGTTGAGTTGTTAAATCACAAGCTGATCAACGGAATCAAGGTCAACGAACCGATGGCTGATCACACCTCCTGGCAGGTCGGAGGCCCGGCAGATTACTACGTCAGTCCTGTAGGGTTAGATGAACTGGTTGAAGTATTAAGCGTTTGTTGTGAAAGAAAGATCCCCGCACTGGTCATTGGCAATGGCACCAATCTGCTGGTTTTAGATGGTGGCATCAGGGGTATGGTGATTAATATCGGTCCATCATTTTCGTACGTTAAACCCGTCGGCGAAAAACTTATTGTTGGGGCTGGAACCCCGATGACACTGCTTGCTTTCACCGCCGCTGAAGAATCACTCAGTGGGCTGGAATTTACCGTTGGTATTCCCGGTTCGCTCGGGGGCGCGGTAATCATGAATGCTGGAGCATTTGGCGGTTATATTGGCGAAAAAGTTGGTCTGGTTAGATTGGTTAATCTGGAAGGTAAGCTTGTTGAATTGAAGCGAGATGAGCTTGAATTTGGTTACCGCACCAGCAACCTGATTGGCAAAGGTGTTGTTTATGAGATTGAGCTTAATCTAACAAAAGGTGAGCAAGCGGTATCCAAAAGACAGATTGATTATTTTCTTGCCGAGCGCCAACGCCGCCATCCCAATTTACCGAGCGCGGGATCTGTTTTCAGGAATCTGCCTGATCAACCTGCCGGCCAGATCATTGAACAGGCTGGGGCCAAGGGCATTTGTATCGGGGGTGCCGAAGTATCAACCCAGCACGCCAACTTTATTGTTAACACCGGCAAAGCTACGGCGGCCGATGTTCTGAAACTGATCAAAACAGTACAGGCGCTGGTAAAAGAACAATATGGTCTAGAACTGAAACCGGAGGTAAAAATCGTCGGAGAGGAGCTTGCAGAGTGAAAGGGACCGGGAAAAACAGCAATTTAAATCTAAAACGCAAAGAAATGACCGGTTGGAAAAGAGCCCTGCGTAATCTGTTCAGGCTAACTCTTCTGGCAAGTTTATGTTTTTTAGCGGTTCAAGGGGAATCATTTTTTACAATTACAGAAATCAGGGTTACCGGAGACAGTGCAGTGCCAACCGCGGATATCATCAGCGTTTCCGGTGCTGAAAGCGCACGCAACATTTTTATGCTGAGGGAGAAAAAGGCGGTTCAGAAGATTAAAGATAAATATCCACAGCTGGAAACAGTGGAGGTTACCCGTAATCTGCCCGGTTTGGTTGTGATCCAGGTCACTGAGCGGGTTCCGGTTGCCACGGTGATGACAGCAGATGGTTACTTTATGATTGACAAAAACACGGTTTGCTTTAATCTATCTGCAGAGCAAGATCAGACATACCCTTTGATTACAGGGCTTGACGGCAGTATAGGTCTACCGGGCCAACCGCTTGGCTGCCCGGTGAGGGCGAAGCTATTAAGAGATTTTTTTGCCCTATGGGCCGAAAGAGAGTTTATCGCACTAAAGAAGCTTGATGTAAGCAGCAGCTATAACCTGATTATCTATACCGCTGATCAGCTGGAGATCTGGCTTGGCGACAGTTCTTCTCTGGCAAATAAATTACTGCTGGTTGAAAGTAGTTTGCCCTATCTGCAGAAAGATGGACAGATTAAAATTGATGTGCGCTCCGGAAGTCGCCTGATCGTAGCCGGCAGCGTAGCAATCAGGGACAGGGAGGTGGAGCCATAGCGCGCAAAAAAGGGAAATTGTTAAGATGTGTTGAAGTATTCAAGTATTAGGACAACTGTATCCATGATTGGAAGGGTAAGGGGGTTTTACAGTGAGTAAAAGAAACTACCTGGTGGGAATTGATGTTGGTACGGCTGAGGTTAGGGTTGGACTTGGCGAACCCCGTCCGGACGGTACAGTCAATATTATTGGTTTAGGTCTGAGCCCTTCCGATGGAGTCCGCAAAGGTGTTATCGTCGACCTTGATAAAACAGTCGATGCGATTGCCACTGCGGTAGATGAAGCTGAACGAATGGCTGGTTTAAAGATCGATTCGGCCTATGTTGGTCTGAAAGGTTTAAATATCGAGCTGATCAGTAATCGCGGAGTAGTGGCGGTGAGCGGCGAAGACCGTGAGATCAGGGAAGAGGATATTGATCGGGTTATGCAGGCTGCCAGAGTTGTGGCGCTGACCATGGACCGTGAAATTGTTGACATTATTCCCCGGGAATTTATTGTTGACGGTTTTGACGGTATCAGGGATCCGCTTGGTATGCTCGGCGTAAGGTTGGAAGTTGATGCCCTGGTGGTGACCAGTCTGATTACTTCCCTACACAACCTGTTGCGCTGTGTCAACAAGGCAGGGATTAACATCAGGGGCCTGATTTTGCAAGCACTGGCTAACGCTGAGATCTCGTTGTCGCCCGATGAAAAAGACTTGGGCGTTTTTCTTGTTGATATTGGGGCCGGAACAACTGAAATTTCACTCTTTCAACACGGAAAGCTCCAGAAAATGGCAGTAATTCCACTTGGGGGCGACCATATAACCACTGATTTGGCAGCCGGTTTACGCATCAATTATTTTAAGGCTGAAGAACTGAAACGCGAACATGGTTCAGCAAACCTGACCTATACCGAGGGTGAACCGAAAATTGAAATCAAGACAGTAGGCAGCAATGAGCTCAGGCTGGTGTCGGAAAGAGAGCTCACTGGATTTATCGAGCCGAGGGTCCAGGAGATTTTGCAAATCACCAGAGGAGAAATGATTAAACTAGGCTGGCCATACTTGCCTCCGGCCGGGGTTGTTCTGCGCGGTGGTGTTTCCACGATGAAAGGGATCGTCGAAGTCGCCCGCCAACATTTCGAGAGTAACCAGGTCCGGTTGGCTAATTTTGATGTGGTCGGCGTTCAAAACCCTATCTATTCGACAGTGATTGGCCTCTTATATTACGCTCAGCACAACCAGCCCCGGATGTTTACTGCCGAGAGAGGCAAATCGGCTAAACGCAAGGGTTCGGGTTTCTGGCAGCGTCTGAAAGACTGGATGACCGACATTATTGACTAAAGCAGACCACTATTGGGAGGTGTTTTAAAATGATCGAGTTTGATATAGAAATGGAACAGTTTGCTTCCATCAAGGTCGTTGGCATCGGAGGGGGAGGCAGTAACGCTGTCAACCGGATGATTGCCGCTGGATTAAAAGGAGTCGATTTTTGCGCCGTTAACACCGATGCCCAGGCGCTTTATCTGGCCAATGCCGCAACTAAAATTCAGATCGGCGAACAACTGACCAAGGGTCTCGGAGCCGGGGCTAATCCGGAAATTGGACGTAAGGCAGCTGAAGAAAGTCGTGACGCCCTGGAAGCGATGCTTAAGGGTGCCGATATGGTATTCGTTACAGCCGGCATGGGTGGCGGTACCGGTACCGGAGCCGCACCGATTGTGGCCGAAGTTGCCCGCAAGCTTGGCGCTCTGACTGTTGGGGTCATCACCAAACCCTTTACTTTTGAAGGCAATAAGCGCAAACAGCAAGCCGAAGAGGGAATGGCTGTTTTAAAGGAGAAAGTCGATACACTGATTACCATTCCGAACGATCGGCTGCTGCAGATTGTTGAAAAGAAAACCCCGTTACTTGAGGCTTTTCGGGTAGCAGACGATGTATTACGCCAGGGTGTGCAGGGTATTTCCGACCTGATCGCGGTCCCGGGCCTGATTAACCTTGATTTTGCTGATGTGCGGACGATTATGGCTGAAACTGGTCCGGCCCTGATGGGTGTCGGCCAGGGCAGCGGTGAAAACCGAGCTGCCGAAGCGGCGAAAGCGGCAACTAGCAGTCCGCTGCTCGAGGTTTCGATCGAAGGGGCGAAAGGGGTTCTGATCAACATTACCGGTGGATCCGATATCAGCCTTTACGAAGTCGAGGAGGCAGCCAGTATCGTTTCCAGCTATGCTGATCCGGAAGCCAACATCATTTTTGGTTCGGTCATTGATGACAATTTTAAGGATCAGGTCAGGGTTACCGTTATCGCTACCGGCTTCAGGGAGGCCCAGCAAGCTTTTCGGCCCAAACTGGCAGCAGTTGGCGGTATTGCAGTAAATCGTGGAGAAAACTTAGATTCGCCAACCTGGTCACGCTGGCAGCAACAGGAAAGGATTGTAAACGAGTAAGCTAATATTAGTCTATTCACTCTAATCAGGCGGCTTTCTTCTAACAGGAGGGGGCTGCCTTTTTTATCGAAAAAAAATAACATTTGTCTTTACACACAAGATGTTGTGTTCTATAATATTCTAAATGCAATATATTGATAGGAGGGCTCTTCGTGAAATGCCCATTCTGCGGTGAAGCCGAAACCCGGGTTCTTGATTCAAGAGCTACTCAGGATGCTACCACCATCAGACGCAGGCGCCAATGCACCGCCTGTGCCAATCGTTTTACTACCATGGAAAAAATGGAAGAAGAGCCGCTGGTGGTTATCAAGCGGAATGGTCGCCGGGAACTGTTCGATTCGGCAAAAATTCTTAAAGGGCTGCTCTTAGCCGGGCAAAAACGCGACATTCCACTTTCTGTCTGGGAAGAGGTTGTTGAAAACTTAGAACAGGAGCTACGCAGTAACTATATGCGGGAGGTCACCACTGATCGCATCGGAGACGTCATTCTGGCCCGGCTACGTGAAATTGACGAAGTTGCTTACGTCAGGTTTGCCTCTGTATTCAGGCAGTTTCCTGACGTTGAAACATTTAATGCCGAACTGGAAACAATGCTCACAGAAAAGAAGAAACTTACCCGGCCTTTGGCCGAGCGTGGTTTGCCTGAATAGACTTTTATTGCGATTATTCTGGAGGGGTAAGCTAATTGAAAAACGACATAACTGCAACTGAAACCGTAAAGGGGCAGCTGACCGGCATTTCATTTAAAGAGATCCGCAAACGCGACGGTCGGGTGGTGCCTTTTGATGCTGTAAAGATCACTGAAGCGATCTTTAAAGCAGCTACCGCAGTAGGTGGTAGCGATCGCGGCATTGCCGAAAACCTGACGAATCAGGTGATAAAAAGCCTGCAACAGAAGGCTCACAACGCCATTATTCCCAGCGTCGAAGAGGTTCAGGACGAAGTGGAAGTGACGCTGATTGAAAACGGACATGCCCGTACTGCTAAAGCCTATATTCTTTACCGTGATCGCCGGACACGCATCCGTGATGGCAAATCGGAACTGATGGATGTGGTAAAAGACATCCTGGTTGAAACCAGCCGGGAAAATGCCAACATCAGCAATTCCCCCTCGGCCAAAATGCTGCAGATTGCTTCGGCGGCCAGTAAGCAGTATTACTTAAGTAATTTAATACCGGAAGAATATGCCCAGGCTCATGAGGATGGAGCGATGCATATTCATGATCTAGATTATTACAGTAAAACCTTAAACTGCCTGCAGATCGACCTGACCAAACTGCTACAGCAAGGTTTTAATACCGGTTACGGTTACATCCGCCCCCCGAAACGGATCGGGTCAGCCGCTGCCCAGGCCGCTATCATTCTGCAAAGCAACCAGAACGATATGTTCGGTGGGCAAAGCTTCCCCCATTTTGACCGCAGCATAGGCGAGGTAATCCGCAGCTTTAAAACCACCCCCGGCTATGAAGAAATCTACCAGGCTATGGAAGGATTGATTTATAATCTAAATACCATGCATTCTTTGAGTGGTTACGAACGGATTTGGGTTTATGATAAGATAACCGAAGAACTTTTTGCAATTACAATGGCTGATTTTGATCATAAGTTTGAATCCGATAGATATCAAGCATTAAGCATCAATTATTCTACCGGTAAAACTGAACTTAAAGATATTACGGCTTCTTTTAAGCATAAGAATGCAAACAAACTTTACACAGTGAAACTCCAGTCGGGACAAAAGGTGACTGTTACCGATAACCATTCTCTGATGACTCTCGATGAATCGGGAAGCATTACTACTGCACCGCCTGCCTGGCTGAAAAGGGCGCTTGTTCCTCGGGAGCTACATTTAGAAAGAAAAGATATAACTTTTGATTTAAGCACCTATCCCAGTTCCAGGAAATACCAGTTTGATAAACTTGAACTAACTCCCATCCTGGCAAAATTAATGGGTTATTACTTAGCTGAAGGGACTGCGGATGGATCAACTCTTCTGTTAGCTCTTTTTGATCGAAAGCTTGAAAGCGATGTTGAAACTATACTTAAGCAGATTCATCCTGATTTTACAGTCAGGCTGCGCACTAGGGAAGGGAAACCCCGTGACATCGCCTGTAATGTCGGGCGGCAGTTCACAACTTTTATGGCTGATAAGTGTGGTCGGGGTGCAGTCAATAAGAAGGTTCCATCAGAGATGTTCTTTGCAACTTCTTCAGTGATTAGAGCTTTTCTAGACGGTTATCTTTCAGGAGATGCAACAGTAGGTTCAAATCGCATCGTAGCGGGGACAGTTTCTCCTTCATTAAGAGAAGGGCTTCAGTTGCTCTTTTATAAAATGGGGATTCCTGTTTCTATTAGAGAAGAGATGCCGCAAACTCAGTTTGCGACTGCCAATGAGAAATGCATGATCTCAGCGGGTGGTTATTACTGCGATAAGCTTTCATTAAGCTCAGATAAAGCAGATAAACTCATCAGTTTATCTGCCGTTGAAACTGAGCAGACCGCCTATGATTATGAATTTCTTAGGCCTTCGATTAAAGAAGTGTATGGTATAAAATGTAAAAATACTTATAATTATCGCTTAAGGCCTCAATATTTAGATGAACTAGTAGAAGACCTTGCTAAAAGGATCCTTTCGGAACATGAATTGACCACTCTTAGTGAGTTGTCAACTGAAAACTTTTGGTTTAACCGGCTAGAAGAGATTTTGCCTGCGATCAAGACATCTGAAAGGTTTCAACTTATCAGAAAACTGAAAGCGAAAGCGCTGCCGCGATTTTGCTCTTATTTGCCAACATACTTTGCTTACAAGGATATACTTAAAAGGTTTTATCTTCCAGAGACTGTTAAAGAAACAACTGGCAGCAGGATTTCTAATAAATGTAAAAGCCCTCAATTGATTATTTGTTGGGCGAAGATGATTTTGAAGCAAAACGTAAAAATGATCGAATTAATGGACACAATTAAACGTGCCAGACGTTTGTGGCCGATTAGAATTAGGGAACTGGCTGAAGAAAATTTTGAACCATATGTGTTTGATATTTCTGTTGCAGATAACGATAATTTCCTAACTGCATCAGGCATTTTTGTTCATAACTCAAGGGCGGGTGCTCAGGTTCCTTTCAGTTCACTAAACTTTGGCACCGAGACAACAGAAGAGGGGCGCATGGTCAGCAAGGCGGTGCTGGAGGCTTTCCGCCGCGGCCTGGGACGGGGCGAGACGCCGATCTTTCCCAATCTCGTTTTCCGGATCAAGAAAGGCGTCAACTTTAATCCCGGTGATCCCAACTATGATCTTTATCGTCTGGCCCTCCAGGTAGCCGCCCGCCGGATGAACCCGACATTTAGCTTTATGGATAGCAGCTTTAACAAGGACTACGGTGACGAGGTTTCTTACATGGGATGCCGGACACGGGTTATTGCCAACCGTCATGGCGCAGCGGTTTCAGCCGGCAGAGGCAATATCGCCCCGGTTACCCTCAACCTACCGCGCATTGCCCTTGAGAGTAAAGGTCAGCAGGAGTTATTTTTTGTTCAGCTGGATCGGGTATTACGTATTGCTACCCACCAGCTGTTGCACCGTTTTGAGGTGCTGGCCAGGCTCCAGGCCCGAGATCTTCCTTTCCTGATGGGACAAAAGCTATATCTCGGCTCTGATGAAATCGGCCCTGATGATACTATACGCGAGGTGATCAAGCACGGCACTTTGGCTATTGGTTTTATCGGTCTGGCCGAAACTTTGCAGATGCTGATTGGTAAACATCATGGCGAAGATCAGGAGGCCTTGAAGCTGGGGTTGCAAATCATTGAGCACATGCGGCGACGGACCGACAGCTACGCTGAAGAATACGATTTAAACATTGTGCTGGTGGCCACGCCCGCCGAAGGTTTAGCCGGAAGGTTTGTGAAGATTGACCGGGAACGTTTCGGCACAATCCCGGGGGTAACGGATAAAGATTACTACAGCAACTCTTTCCACATCCCGGTTTATTACGCAACGTCGATGTTTGAAAAAATTGCAAGCGAGGGGCAGTTCCACCATCTCTGCAATGCCGGGCATATCAGCTATACAGAGCTTGAAGCGCCGCCGGCCAACAATATTGATGCCGTCGACAGTATTGTCCGCAAAATGGCTGCTTCCGATTTTGGCTACGGCGGGATCAACTTTCCAATTGATGAATGCCGCAACTGCTCGCACAACGGGGTTTTCAGCGGGGATTGTCCGGAATGCGGAAGCCCGAATATCAGGAGGATCCGCAGGATAACTGGCTATCTTTCTACCGATGAACGTTTTAACGAAGCCAAATTCAGTGAGCTCAAAGATCGCCGGGTCCATTACAAACCCGATAATCGCCGGTGATGCTACAGCTGGCCGGATTTAAAGAAGAGAGTATTGTTGACGGACCGGGGATCAGGGCTACTGTCTATTTTCAGGGTTGCCCGCACCATTGCCCGGGCTGTCACAACCCTGAAACACACGATCCGCAGGGCGGCTTAAGGATTCCTTTAGAAGAGCTGGTGGGAATGATCAACAAAAACCACGGTATTACCGGGGTAACTTTTTCCGGTGGAGAGCCCTTTCTACAGGCTTCGGCCGCCGCGGTGCTTGCCAGCCAGGTAAGTTCACTCGGTTTAAACCTGGTTGTTTACAGCGGTTATACATATGAAAAGCTGCGAGCTGCAGGCCAATTGGATTCATCAATCAGGCAGCTGCTCGAAGCAGCCTGGCTGCTGATTGACGGACCTTACCTGAAGAACAAACAGGATCTAAACCTTCCTTACCGGGGTTCACGCAATCAGCGCATCATTGACCTCAAAAAGACCCTGAGCGAGGGTATCGTGACTAAGTGGGCAGGTTCCGGCGATGGGTAGGGGCAATAAATCTTTTTCGCTGATTAAATGCGGCAGCCAGGCTTACCTGCAGTCTGATCTATTTAAAGCAAGTGGCCTTGTAGAACATGCCTTCTCAACCCGTTCTGGCGGTTGCAGCAGCGGTAATCTGGCATCACTTAACATGGCCTTCCATACGGAGGACAGCGTCGATAATGTTCTCGAGAACAGGCGCCGCTTTTTTAACCTTTTTAAGGCCGATTACCGGCAGATTGTCTCAGCGATCCAGGTGCATGGCACGGAGATTGCTGTTTTTGACAAAAACCACAAAGGTGAGGGAGCACTGCCCCACAGCGCAACAAGAAGCTGCGACGCTTTAGTTACCACTGAGCCGGGTTTGATCCTCTCCGCCTATGCCGCAGATTGTCAGCTCCTTTATTTCTGCGCACTGGACAGGCCACTTGTAGCGCTTGCGCATGCCGGAAAACAGGGAGCGTTAGGCCGTATTGGACCACAGGTGGTAAACTATCTCCAGGAACAATTCCAGGTAAAACCGGACCGTTTGTTGGTTGCGATGAGTCCTGCGGTTTGTTGGTGCTGTTATCAGGTAGGTAGCGGGGACGCTGCTGCATTCCGGCTGGCAGGCTGGAATGGGCAGCCCTACCTGGAACCTGCAGCGGAAGACAAATTTAATCTTGATCTTGTAGCGATTAACTTAGATCAGCTACTGACGGCCGGTGTCAATCATGATAATATTGCCATAAGTGAATTATGCACTTCCTGTAACCCCGATCTATTCTACTCTTACCGGCGTGATCGAGGTATAACAGGAAGAATGATCGGTTTTATAGTCCTGAAAAGCGAAGTTACGGGGTAGGGGCAATGGAAAATAAGCGTCTGAGAAAGGCGAAACAGCGTTTTGAAGTACTGCCCGGAGAAGGCAAGCGCTTTAGCTTCAGAAACATCAGGCAGGCGGCGGTTTTTTACATCCTGTTACTGCTGGCGTTGGTCATTTTGGTACAGCTTGGCTATCACTGGCTCGGAGAGCAGTTCCAATCCTGGCGTCTGGGGGTTATTGAAGCTGAACCGGGTCAGATGCTGCAGCAGGCTGAAATAAGGGGGATCGTCACCCGCGATGAAAAGGTAATCGCATCACCTGTCGATGGCTTTATTCTTCAACTCGCAGCTGTCGGAGAACGCGTTCCCGTCGGCTTCGAACTGGCCAGAATCGGCCAGCTAACCACAGCGGAAATGCAAATGCTGCTCGATTCCGCAGAGCCCGGCCCGGGTAAAGAGCTGTGGGTTAGGATTCAGCAATACTGGCAAGAAGTTTTCCCGGATGCGGGGCCAGAATTAGCGGAATCAGGAGAAAGTGGACCCTTATTTACAACCTTTATCACTATCGATAGCCCGGAAGCAGGTTTTGTCTCCTATTACCTCGATTCCTGGGAGGACCACACCCAACCTTACTATTTCAACGAAACAGAATCAGATCTGCAGATTCCAACTGGCACCTATACGATGGAAGGTGACCTTGTACAGCGTGGACAGCCGATTTTAAAAATAGTTGATAACTGGCAGTGGTATTTTAGCGCCGTTGTTCCATTCCATCCTGGCCGGATGATCGCTGTTTTGCCACAAGTGGAGTTAGCTTTTGAGTTTGCCCCGGAAGAACCGGTGCAGGCCACATTAATTAGCCATGAGATTGACGAAACAGCACAAGAGGTACGTCTCACTTATCAAATCAACAGGCAGTTACCGGGTTTTGACCTGGTGCGTCTGACTAGTGCTACTTTGCTCTACGAGCAGAAGAGCGGTATAATTGTGCCTGAAGCAGCTGTTTTTAAAAAAGAGAATCTTACCGGCGTGTATCTGAACCAGAGCGGTCGGGTGATATTTGTCGAGATAACTGTTGTAGAAAAGCAGGATGATCAAGTGATGGTTGAAGGCCTGCAACCCGGTAGCCTGATTATAACCCGCCCCGATCTGGTTACCGAAGGTCAACGCCTGAACTGATTATTTAATTCACTTTAGGAGTAATCTATTGAGTCAGTTGGAAAAAAGATATGCTGAAGTTAAAGCAGAAATCGCGGCTGTTGCAAAAACTGCCGGCCGTGATCCACGTGAAATTAAAGTAGTAGCGGTCACAAAAACTGTTGGCATCGAAGAAGTGCGTCAGGCCCTGGCACTCGGCATTGATGATTTCGGGGAAAACCGGGTCCAGGACGCCGCACCGAAAATTGCGGCTTTGCCTAAGGCCCACTGGCATTTCATCGGACACCTGCAATCAAACAAGGTAAAGGATGTATTACCATTTTACACTTTGATCCACTCCCTTGATCGCCATACTCTGGCTGCTACTATGCAAAATACTGCCGAGAGTCTTGATATCATGGTAGATGCCCTAGTGCAGGTGAATGTCTCTGGTGAAGAGAGCAAATTTGGCCTGGACCCTTCTGCACTGGCGGACTTCCTGGTTTACCTGAACGGCTTAGAGCGCATTAGAATCTGCGGCCTGATGACGATGGCTCCTTTTGTTGATGATCCTGAATCAGTAAGATTCGTATTCCGCCGTCTGCGAGAGTTGCGTGATCTTTACGCTACTTCCGGTAACGGGTTTAATGAACTATCAATGGGGATGACCAATGACTACAAGGTAGCGATTGAGGAAGGGGCAACCATCGTCAGGATCGGTAGTGCCCTCTTTTCTTAAAACTAAATTTAACAGATAGCAGGTGATGATGATCAGATTAGTAGCAGATGGTTTGTTGTTTTTCTTACAGATTTATAACATTGTTATTTTGGCACGGATTATCTTGTCCTGGTTTATGGTTGGTGGCGCCGGTAGTAATCAGTCAGTGGCGGCTATATACCAGGTGGTGTACGGCCTTACCGAGCCCTTGCTTGCACCGATCAGAAATATAATCCCACCAATTAAAATGGGCATGGCTTATTTAGATCTGTCGCCTTTTATTTTGCTGGTCCTGATCAGTCTGGTCCGGCAACTGGTGTTTCGCTATATCTATTTTTAAAGAGCTTGGGAGCGCTGCACTTGATCACAACATCGCCTCTATCTGAGGCCGAAAAACAGTGGCTGCAAAATTTTGAGCGAAAGCTGGAAACTCTCATTGGCAATCGCACTCTGACCACAGCTTTCCTGGATCCGCGTCAGCTTGAACTGGCTGAAGTGGCACTCAGGCGTGAAAATGATTTAGGATATACTGTTTTTGGCGGTTACCCTGAAGCTGAGCGAAACCTGCTCTATATTTTCCCCGCCCAGTATCAGGAGAATCTGCCGGATCTGGAAGCAATCCAGGTTAGCTGGAAGGGACCGGTTGGGCAAATCGGGCATCGTGACCTGCTTGGTGCGGTGCTGGCACTTGGTTTAAAACGCGATCAGATTGGCGATATAATAGTAACAGATGAACAAAAGGCTGTAGTGATCGTTGCTGCTGCCCAGGCCGCTTACATTAGTGTTAACCTGACAGAGGTAGGGCAGGTAAAGGTTGCATGTGCTATCACAGATATCAGCAGCCTGCCATTGCCGGAAGATGATGGCCGTGATATTAAGGGGACTGTACCCAGCTTGCGACTGGATGCCGTTGCCTCATTAGGGTTTGGTCTTTCACGGTCACGGGTGGTTCTGCTCATCAAGGGAGGTTTGGCCCGGGTTAACTGGCGACCGGTAAACTCTCCGGCGCTACAGTTGAAAGAGGGTGATCAGGTTTCCATAAGAGGTAAGGGCCGATTGCTGTTAACTGCTGTTGAAGGTGAAACCCGCAAGGGCAGAATACACCTTAAACTGAAACGATATAGTTAGCAGAAAGATTGGTTCATAGTCAGCAATCAAAATCAGTAGACTGTTTTGTTTTACTTAATGTTGTTCGATTTGTCAGGAGCTGCTTCGTAAGGCATCTTTGTTAAACTATTGATCAAGGGGGAGATCAGGGATGACCATCACACCGCTCGATATCCAGGACAAGGAGTTTGAAAGGGCCTTCAGGGGTTACGATATTGAAGATGTAGACGAGTTTTTGGATCGGATTGCCAAGGATCTTGAGCAGATGATCAGGGAGAACAGCGATTACAAGGAACAGATCGAGCTGCTGCAGGAGAAAAATAAAACATACCATAAAATGGAAGAAGCTATGCACAATGCAATTGTTGTAGCCCAGGAAACAGCCGAAGAAGTAAAGCGGAGTGCTAAGCGTGAGGCTGAACTGATTAAAAAGGATGCCGAGAGGGAAGCAAAGCAGATCCTTGAAGAAGCGCGCACACGGGCTGGCCGGGTCCTTGGTGAACACGAAGAGTTGCTTAAGCGAGCCCGGGTTTTTAAAATGCGCTTTAAGGCTTTTCTGGAAACCCAGCTTGCAAATCTCGACAGCGATGAATGGATGACCGAGCAGCTTAAAGGACAGGGTTTGGCAAGCACAACGAGGCAGCAGGTGACCACAGAGCCTGAACCTAAACCGCCTGCTCCTGAACCGACAAAAGATACGGTCGATGAAAACGTTATCAAAGGAGACAATCCACCTACCCGTCCGCGACTGGAGCTAGCTCCCAACCGGGAACCGGAATCTGATCAACAAGATTAGGTGTGTGCTTTCGCAGGCTTGTTGCAATTATAGACTGGTCATGCTAAAATTTACCGCAAGTGCTGTGAACGGGACGTATTGGCGTATGGTCTGCTTATCAAGAGAGCCGGTGTCAGGTGAGAGTCCGGTTAAGCGAAGGCGTCTAAGATCACCCGGGAGCTTCCGTACCAAATTCCTGATTGGAAGAGTAGTAGCGGGCGGCCGCCACCGTTAACGGCTTAGAGCTAAGGTTATGCCGACTGATGAGGCTGGCCTTGTGGGTGGTACCGCGGGATATAATCTCGCCCCTCGTCGGGGCGATTTTTTATTATGGCGGGATAATATCAATTACCTGGAGGATACAAATCATGGATTATCGCGATACACTGAACTTACCAAAGACCGAATTTCCAATGCGCGCCAACCTGCCGGTTCGGGAACCTGACCTGCTAAAATTCTGGGCCGAGCTTGATATTAACAGCCTGGTTTACGAAAAGCGCAGCGGATCACCGACCTACATTTTGCACGATGGACCGCCATACGCCAACGGTGATATCCATATGGGTACCGCACTAAACAAGGTGCTTAAAGACATTATAAATAAGTATAAGACTATGCGCGGCTTTAACTGCCCTTATGTTCCCGGATGGGATACCCATGGCCTGCCGATTGAACATCAGATTATCAAAACTAAAAAAGTAAACCGCAAAGAGATTTCCGATCTCGAGTTCCGCAAAATGTGTCATCAGTATGCACTTAACTATGTCGATATTCAACGCGAACAATTTAAGCGACTCGGTGTTCGCGGCGACTGGGATAACCCGTACCTGACCCTGGTTCCCGCCTACGAGGGACGTCAGATTAAAATATTTGGCACCATGGCTGAGAAGGGCTACATCTATAAAGGCATGCGTCCGGTATATTGGTGTGCCGACTGCGAAACAGCCCTGGCCGAAGCGGAAATTGAATACGGGATGAAAACGTCTGATTCAATCTATGTTAAATTTGCGGTTGTCGATGATCTGGGGCTGCTTGGCGGAACTGATCATAAATATTGCCTGATCTGGACCACTACTGCCTGGACCATCCCCGCCAACCTGGCCATTGCTGTGCACGCCAATTTTGATTATGTTCTGGCCGATGCCGGAGGCGAGCAGTATCTCCTGGCCGAAGGGCTTCTGGAAGATGTTGCTAAAATCGCCGGGGCAGAAAAGCCCTGGACGATATTGAAGAGGTTTAAAGGCAGCGAACTGGTCGGTATCCGCTGTCGCCATCCTCTCTACAAGAGGGAATCGGTCCTTTTGATCGGTGATCACGTAACCCTGGAGCAGGGAACCGGTTGTGTGCATATTGCCCCGGGCCATGGTCACGAAGACTTTGCGATCGGTCAGGCCAACAACCTGCCGGTGCTCAGCCCCCTTGACGATAGCGGATTTTTTACTGAGGAAGCTGGTCAGTATGCGGGCTTGCGCTACGATAAAGGAGGGCTGCAGGTAATTGAAGACCTTAAGAGCAATGGAGCCTTAATCCGCTCTATACCTATTGAACATCAGTATCCCAACTGCTGGCGCTGCAAGCAGCCGGTTCTCTACCGTGCTACGGAACAGTGGTTTGCTTCCATAGACGGCTTTCGCAAAGAGGCGCTTGATGCCATTAAAAAAGTGAACTGGACTCCCTCCTGGGGTGAAGAACGTATCTATAATATGATTGCTGAGCGTCAGGATTGGTGTATTTCCCGCCAACGGGTCTGGGGGGTACCGATTCCGATCTTTTACTGCACTTCATGCAACGAAGCAGTGATCAACCGAGAGACGATCGATGCGGTTAGCGATCTTTTTACTGCTGAAGGTTCTGATGCCTGGTTTGCCCGCGAGGCGGCGGAGATTCTGCCCGCAGGATTTAAGTGTCCGCACTGCGGCGAGGGCGACGAATTTCGTAAGGAAAAGGATACCATGGATGTGTGGTTTGACTCGGGTTCCAGCCACGATGCGGTGTTGGAGACCCGCGCTGAACTGAGTTGGCCGGCGGATCTATATTTAGAAGGCAGCGATCAGTATCGCGGCTGGTTCCATTCATCGCTCCTTACAGCCGTAGCAGCCAGGGGCGAGCCGCCTTACCGGGCGGTACTCAGCCATGGCTGGGTTGTCGATGGCGAAGGTAAAAAGATGTCCAAGTCGCTCGGTAACGTTATCGCACCGGAGCAAATAATCAAGCAATACGGGGCCGATATTTTAAGGCTTTGGGTGTCATCTGCCGACTTTACCAGCGATATTCACCTATCTAATGATATTCTCAAACAGCTGATCGAGGTTTACCGTAAAATCCGCAATACAACCCGCTTTTTATTAGGTAACTGTTTCGATTTTAACCCGGAAACCGCTATTGTCGATTACGGGTCAATGGAAGAGCTTGATCGCTGGGCGCTGTTCAGACTGACCGAGTTGGTGGAAAAAGTGACCACTGCCTACGAAAAGTATGAATACCATCAGTTTTTCCATGCCCTGCATAACTTTTGTGTTGTTGACATGAGTAACTTCTACCTTGATATCATCAAGGACCGCCTTTACTGCTCTGCTCCGGGTGATCCGGCAAGGCGTTCGGCACAAAGTGTTTTGCTGATTATCTCAGAGTACCTGGTAGTGTTGATGGCGCCAATCCTGACTTTTACCGCGGATGAAATCTGGCAGCACCTGCCCGGCTGCCATGGAAAAAGTGTACAGATAGCAGATTGGCCTGTGCCCGATCCGGTTTGGCAAGATCAGGAGCTGGGCGCACGCTGGCAAGCGATCCTGGAGTTGCGCGAGGAAGTTAACTGGGCGCTGGAGCAGGCTCGCAAGGAAAAAGTGATTGGCGGATCTTTGGAAGCTGAAGTGACGATTTGGGCTGATGAACATCTTTTTCATCAGCTGAAAGGTTTTGAAGATCAACTAACCGTGCTCTTCATCGTATCGGCTGCCAAACTGCAGGAAGGTTATTCAGGCGCGCCCTCTACGACCCTCAAGGGACAGCGTCTTCCGGTTAGCATCCTGGTTGAAAAATCGAAAGGACATAAATGCCCGCGTTGCTGGATTTTTACTGAATCGGAAGAGGAGCTTTGCCCGCGCTGCAGCAGCGTCGTAGCTACACTTTAGCACTTAAAAAGGAGACCATATTGCGCCTTATAATAATAGCTGTCCTAATCATATTTGCCGATCAACTAAGTAAATACTTCGTCACATCGCTGATGCAGGCCGGCGAGTCGATCCCTTTAATTGAGAACTTTCTGCATCTAACCTATGTTCGTAATCCGGGCGCTGCATTCGGCATGCTACCCTACCAGAAGATATTTTTCATCGTTATTACAGTAGTGGTTGTGATCTTTATCATCTATTATTACCGGCTTTTGTCTGCAGATCACCGATTGCTGCGTTTTTCATTAGCCCTGTTGCTCGGCGGCGCAATCGGCAACCTGATTGACCGCTTGCGCAGCGGCTATGTAATTGATTTTATTGATTTTAAAATCTGGCCGCCTGTTTTTAATATTGCTGATTCGGCAATTGTAATCGGTATCGGGTTGTTTCTTTTCGCCTATTGGCGGGATGGTTCTTTTAAACGATCAAAGGAGATGAGTTAATGTATCCGGAGCTTTTTCGCATTGGCAGTCTGACTGTTCACTCTTATGGTCTAATGATGGCGCTGGCTATCCTGGTTGCTACCCTTGCCCTTTATCGTGAGGCTCCACGGGAGGGGATTAATCCGGACCATTTACTCGAGGCGATAATCGTTGCCGCATTTTTTGGGTTGATTGGGTCACGGATACTCTATATTGTTTTACACTGGCGCTATTACAGCACCCAGCCGTTTTTAAAAATATTAACTGAATTTGAGGGGCTCACCTTTTATGGGGCTATGTTTGGTGGTGTCATCGCCCTCTTAATCTGGTGTTCCCGGCGCAAGATTGGCTTTATGAAACTGGCCGACTTGTTTGCTCCTTACTTGGCACTTGGCTACGGGTTCGGGCGGGTAGGCTGTTTTTTAAACGGCTGCTGCTACGGTAAAGAAACGGATTTACCCTGGGCTTTGCCGATCAACATGGCCGATAGTGTATTACGTCACCCGGTTCAGCTTTATGCCGCCCTGGGAGGCCTCTTAATTTTTTTAATTCTAAAGCTTTTGAAACCACGCAGACCTTTTATCGGTTTTATTTTGCTAATGCTCTTTGCGCTTTATGGTATGCTGCGTTTTACTACTGAGTTTTTCCGTCATGGTTATGAGATTGCAGCAGGTCTGACCGCGGCCCAGATCTTTAGCCTGAGCCTATTTCTACTCGCAGCAGCCGCTATGGCCCTGATCTGCTACCTGCTTCCCGATTCGAAGGCTTCAGATAAGAAGAAGAAGAAAGCAGTGGAAAAATGAGGGAGCAAAAGTCCCCTGTTGAGCTAACTGTCTCTGAACCTGAGCTTGGCCGGCGTCTCGATCTCTTCCTGGCTGGAGAGGCTGCCGATCTGACGCGCAGCCGGGTACAGAAACTGATTGAAGACGGTAGGGTAAAGGTAAATGATCTGGTCTGTACTGATAAGAATTACCGGGTTCGCACTAATGACCGGATTAGCTGTTTCTTACCGGATCTGACAGAGCCCTCGACCCTGCCTGAAGAAATTCCCCTTAAGATTGTTTTCGAAGACCGGGATTTGCTGGTCATTAACAAATCAAGGCAGATGGTAGTCCATCCTGCTCCGGGTCACAGTAGTGGAACCCTGGTAAATGCACTGCTTCACCATTGCCGGGATCTTTCCGGGATTGGTGGTGTAATGCGCCCCGGTATTGTGCATCGTCTTGATAAAGACACATCGGGTTTGCTAATTGTAGCCAAGAACGATAAAACACACAATTCTCTTTCAAGCCAACTCAAAAGCAGGCTTTTAAAGCGCATGTATCTGACTCTAGTCTGTGGGCGGGTAAAACCAAAGGTCGGCAGGATCGAAGCTCCGGTGGGGCGACATCCTCAAAACCGCAAAAAAATGGCGGTTATCACCGGTGGCCGCGAAGCGGTAACCCGCTACCGGGTTTTAAAAGATTTCGGACAGATCAGCCTGTTGCAGCTTAAACTTGAAACCGGGCGCACTCACCAAATCAGGGTCCATCTCGCCCAGATCGGTTACCCGGTAGTCGGTGATTTTGTTTATGGGCCGGGGGGTTGCGCCGGTCTACCGCCGGAACTGCTCTTTACCCACGCTCTGCATGCTTACCGGCTTTCTTTTGTTCATCCGGGCAGCAAAGAAGCCCTCACTTTTTCTGCCTCCCCCCCGCCAGAATTCCAGGCCCTGCTCCACTATTTAGCCAAAGGGTTCTAAAGTGACAGTTTTTTGAATGGAAATATTCTTATAATCTTCACTTTTCATTAAAAAGATCAAGCAAAAAGAGCTTCAGCAGAAGTCAAAGGCGAACATAAAGCGAGCGATCGTGAGCACTGACTCTTGCTGAAACTCTGTCTACAATGATCTCAACTACGTCAATACCAAGTCAAGTACAAATGCAAATTATCCGATTGAGTAGTTGCACATTCAAATCGAAGTAGATTTACTGTAGATTGAACTGTTTCCTTAAATCCTGAGCAAGAGGATTGACGGTGACTGTTTCGTAGTTTTCATAGAAAACCTGCCCCGGATTGCTTCCCGGCCGGCGTCTGACATGACGCACCTCGGTATAATCAACATCGGCAGTCCTGCTTTCCCGCCCTTTGCTGAAATAGGCGGCCAGAAAAGCAGCATCCGCAAGATCAACTTCTTCGGGCGGCCAGCCGGTTTCTTTGAGGATCACGTGGCTGCCCGGAAGCTGGCGAATATGGAACCAGATATCTCGTCGCACAGCCGCTTTGAATGTAACATAGTCATTCTGACGGTTATTGCGCCCTACCATAATTGTTTTCCCCGATCCACTTTTAAAGATGAGGGGCTGTGGCAGTACGGTTTCTTTCTTTTTGCCTTTTTGTTTATCACGTAAGTAACCGGCATCAATTAACTCCAAACGAATTTCTGCCAGGGAATTGCCGCCGGCACTTTCAATACTGTACAGGAGACTGCGACAGTATTCAGTTTCTGCATCTGTTATTTTTAACTGGCGCAGCAACTCATCCCGACCCGTTTTAGCTTTTCGGTAGCGGTTAAAATAATGTTGCGCATTAGCAGCAGCTGTTCGCGAGGGGTTAAGGGGCACTATTACTTTTTCATCCGGCTGATAAAGGTCAGGAAGGAGAGCAGTATCAGCGCCACGGGGGACCTGATCACCGTAAGCCAGCAGCAGTTCACCAAAATGGCGGTGCTGGGAGGCCAACTCTGTTGTTTTCAGATCTTTCTTTAAAGCCAGCTCTTTTCGTTTTAAGGCAGAGAGTCGTCGATTAACTGCATTTTGTAGAAGGCCTTTAAGTGCTATTTCAAATTCAGTACGAATCAATCCGGAGTAGAAGCGATCCAGCATTTCATTGATTACGGCATGTTCAATCTGCACCTCAGCAGACAGATGATTTAGCCGAATTGCGGCATAGATATTTTTATCCGGCAGCAACACCGGAGTAAACTGTTTTTCGTTGATAGCGCTAAAGAGTGATCTGGTTTCATTGAAGATAACTGTGGAATCATTCTTTACGTCGGCACTAATGCCTTTCTGCCTGCTGCGGTAAATCAGTTCTTGCGCAACAAGTGGGCTGATGCCATCAACTGATGCTAGCAGCGCCTGCTCAGGTTTCTCTTTTAAGGCCAGATTCTCCAAAAATACAGTAGTGAATTCTTCAGTGTTCATCTGCAGGGGATTGAGTTTGTTCTGCTTCGGCACCGTTCTGTACTTTTCTCCGGGGTAGATTGCCCGCAGCGGGTTTTTCTCCCAACCGACGATTTTGGCTGCACCCAGGATCAACCGGTCTTCTCCAACTAGGATCAGATTGCTGCGGCGGCTCATAATTTCCGCAATTAGCGAAACAGGAATTAGTCCGGCCTGTGGTTCAAAAGTGATTTCAAGGATCCGTTCCAGCGGTGGGTTGCTTAGATTTAAGATTCGGCAGCCGGTCAGGTATTTACGCAACAACATGCAAAAAGGTGAAGGTTGAGTATTATGTTTTTCCTTTTTATCTGCTTTGCCGGAAAGATGCACACGCGCATACTTGGAATCGATGGAAAAAAGCAAATTAAGTTGTCGTCCCTGATGGTAAAGGTTAAGGATTATTTCACCGCGGATCGGCTCAGTTACTTTTTGCACAACAGCGCCGGGCAGTTCTTCCTGCAACTCGGCAGTGACTACCTGCATAATTAAGGTGTCAAAAGACATTTTTGCTTCAACTCCCGGGATTCAGTATAATTCTTCTTGATCAAGATGGCAAATAAAGACCCTGATTAGCTTGAGCTTGCCGTTGTTTGATGGTAATATTAACGCAGTGTTGGAGAGCCCGGGAGGAATAATTGATGATCAGCAGTATGACTGGTTACGGCCAAGGTGTCGGAACAGAAAATGGTTTTACCTTTTCAGTGGAACTTCGTTCTGTTAATCATCGCTATGCTGATTTTTCGCTGCGCCTTCCGCGCGACCTTTACGCTTTGGAAGACCGCATTCGCCGCTTGCTGCAGGAATCAATCAAGCGCGGACGGGTAGAAGTTAACCTGACGTTGGATGAAATGCCGGCTGCTTTACGGCAGGTTAAGATCAACCATGATTTAGCAGAGGACTACTATCGCTCTCTGGTGGAGCTTTCGGAACGACTGGGAATTGAAAGTGAGGTCAAGCTGAAGCACCTGCTGCAGGTTCCCGAGCTATTTAAGTCACCCGGATCTTCATTGACCGAGGAAGAACTCTGGCCTGCCGTTGCCGCTGCGCTGGAGGATGCCCTGGAAAAGCTGCTAATGCAAAGAAAAATGGAAGGTGAAAACCTTTGCCGTGATCTTTTAGAGCGGTGCACCAGGCTGGAAGAGCTGGTTGCGGAAGCGGTGATCAGAGCCGAAAGGGCCAAAGAGGATTGTCGTAAAAGAACTGAAGAAAAAGTAGCTGATTTGCTGGCCGGTAAATTTGAAGAAACCAGACTACTGATGGAATGTGCCCTGCTGGTTGAAAGGATGGGCATTGATGAAGAGCTGGTCCGCCTGAAAAGTCACCTGGCAGCCTTCAGAAAGATTATCATGGACACAGAGGCTGCCGGGCGTAAACTTGATTTTATTGCGCAGGAAATGTTCCGCGAAGTTAATACGATCGGCTCGAAGGCTGGCGACTATCAGCTTACCAACCTTGTGGTCGAGATGAAAGCGGAGCAGGAAAAGATGCGTGAGCAGATCCAGAACCTGGAGTAGAGAGCGAGGTTAAGCATGGCTATTAAACTAATTAATATCGGGTTTGGTAATATCGTTTCAGCCGGCCGCATAGTTGCCATTGTCAGCCCTGAATCAGCGCCAATTAAAAGGGTGATTTCTGAAGCAAGGGAGCGCGGTATTTTAATAGATGCCACCTATGGCCGGCGCACTAGGGCGGTTATTGTAGCCGACAGTGGTCATATTATTCTCTCCGCAGTTCAGCCTGAGACGGTTAAACACCGCCTGCAGACGAAAGAAAGCAGCGCTGAAAGCGGAGATAGCGAACAGGAGAAAAGTTAGATTTATGGCCGAAGGAGTATTATTGATCATATCCGGTCCTTCCGGCGTCGGGAAAGGCACTGTTTGCCGTCATCTGATGTTAGTCCGACAGAAGCTTAATCTCTCTGTGTCAACTACCACCAGGCCACCGCGACCAGGTGAGGAAGAGGGCCGGGAATACAATTTTACCTCTGTTGATCGGTTTAAGGAAATGATTGGCAGCGGTGATTTCTTGGAGTGGGCGGTTGTGCACGGCCACTACTATGGAACGCTGAAGACTACCGTTCGCAATTATTTGTCAAAGGGTGAAGACCTGATCTTAGAAATTGATGTGCAGGGAGCAGCCCAGGTCAGAAAGAATTCACCGGGTTCTGCATTAATTTTCCTGGCGCCGCCATCGCTTGAAGCCCTGGAAGCGAGGATTCGGGGGCGTGGGACAGAAGATGACCTGCGCATTAAACAGCGCTTAGTTGCTGCCCGTGAAGAGATGGAGGCTTATTATCTTTACGACTATGTTGTTGTAAATGATCAGGTAGAAAACGCAGCAGGCCTGATTGGTGCGATTATTGATGCCGAAAAATGCAAGGTAAATCGTGGCGTTCGTCCGCCGGGATGGGGAGGTGTAGAATAATGATTTATCCCTCAATTGATGTTTTGTTGGGAAAAGTTGACAGTAAGTATACATTGGTTATCGCCGCAGCCAAGCGGGGCAGGCAGTTAAGAAGTGGCAGTAAAAAGACTATCGATAAGAGTTTCCGTAAAGAAGTGACCACTGCGCTGCACGAGATTGAACGCGACAAGATCGTTTATGAGCGAGTACGTGACGGAATTAAGTAGGGGTGTGTTTTGGTGAACAAGGTATTGCTGGGCGTAACCGGTGGCATTGCCGCCTATAAATCAGCCGAACTGGCCCGTCTTTATATTAAAGGCGGCGCTGCAGTTCAGGTGGTGATGACGCCTGCTGCGGCCCGTTTTATAACTCCGCTTACTTTTCAAACCTTAACTGGTAATACGGTGTTCAGCGAAATGTTTGCCGAACGCAGCGAAGCGTGGATACCCCATATTGAACTGCTTGATGGTGTTGACCTGCTGGTGATTGCCCCGGCATCAGCCAACACGGTGGCCAAAATGGCTGCCGGTATAGCTGATAACCTGCTGACCACCCTCTACCTTGCCGCCGTTTGCCCTGTTGTGGTTGTCCCCTCCATGAATGTCAATATGTTTAACCATCAAACAGTGATCGACAATCTTGATCGTTTAAGAGCCGCTGGTTGCCGGGTGATGGATCCTGACTCCGGTGAGTTGGCCTGTGGGGTCTATGGTAAAGGAAGAATGCCTGAACCTGAAGATATATATAGCTATTCGCTGCAGGCCGCCAAGGTAAAAGATTTTGAAAATATTAATGTGCTGGTTACCGCCGGTCCAACCAGGGAAGCGCTTGATCCTGTCCGGTTTATCAGCAACCCTTCAACCGGCCTGATGGGGTATGCCATTGCCCATGCTTTACGGGAGCGTGGCGCCAAAGTGACCCTGATCAGCGGACCGACGGCGCTTAAGGCACCACCGGCAGTTATTTTAATACCGGTAACTACTGCCGAGCAAATGCACAAGGCCGTAATTGATCATTTCGATCAAAACCAGCTGGTAATCAAGGCTGCCGCTGTTTCAGATTTTAAACCATCACAATTTAGCGGGCAAAAGGTGAAAAAAAACACTGCCGGTCTGACCCTTGAGCTTACCCCGACAGCCGATATTCTGATGGAGCTTGGTCGACGCAAAAAAGATCAGGTACTGGTCGGATTTGCAGCCGAAACGGAAAATGTGATTCAAAATGCCCGTGACAAGTTAAACCGTAAAAACCTTGATCTGATTGTTGTTAATGACCTGGCGGAAGAAGGTGCCGGTTTTGCTTCATCCACTAACCGGGTTACGCTCATTGATCGTAGCGGAGCCGTGGAAGAGCTGCCCCTAATGAAAAAAGAAGAACTTGCGCACAGATTGCTGGACCGCATTGCCCCACTTTTCGCTACCCATTGATTAATTATTCAGCAATAAATGGAAACGGCAGGTATTTTCATGCATGAGTACGCCGAAATAATTGTTGACCTGATCAGCAACGCGGTTGATCGCCCTTTCCACTACAAAATACCTCCAGCTCTTAGGGGAAAAGTTATGCCAGGCATGAAAGTAGCTATACCCCTGGGCCCACGTCGCTGTGAGGGTTACATTTTACGACTGCTAAGTTCTACCTCTGTTGATCACGCAGCGCTTCGGGATATCTATGCGGTAAGCGATCCGGAGCCTTTGCTTACCGCAGAACAGCTTACCCTTCTTCATTGGCTTGCCCACCGCTGCTATTGCCGTAAAATAGATGCCTTAAATGCCATAGTACCGGCTACCTTTCGTCAGGGTCACCGCTCTCAGAAACCTTACCTTTTTGCTGCGACGGCAGAAGCTGAAGCACAAATTGTAAAACTGACTAAAGCTCCTGCCCAACAGAAAGTGCTCCAAATCCTTCTTGATCAGGGACCGCAGGACCGTAAAGCTCTCGATAAAAAGGGGATTACAAGCGCTACTCTGCGAGCACTCGAGACCAAGGGCTTAATCGAAAAACGCAATAAAAGCCGCTATCCTACCGGTGAGCCAGCCGCAGAAGTTTCAACGGATCCTTTGCAGCTGGGAAGTGAACAGGCGGTCTGCTTCGAGCGGATCGGGGCCGCTCTTGACAGTAACCGTGCTCAGCGTTTGCTGCTGCACGGTATCACAGCCAGTGGTAAGACGGAAGTTTACATGCAAAGTATCAGTAAATGCCTGAAGAGTGGCAAAAGCGCATTGGTAATGGTGCCGGAAATCGCTCTTACCCCTCAGATGATCAGCCATTTTGAAGGCCGGTTTCCCGGTCATATTGCCGTATTGCACAGCAGGTTGACCCCGGCTGAGAAAAGTCGTGAGTGGCAGGCAATCAGGGAGGGAGAAGCCAGGGTTGTTTTAGGAGCCCGTTCTGCAGTTTTCGCCCCTCTTGCCAACCTGGGACTGATCGTAATCGATGAAGAACATGAAACAACTTACAAGCAGGAAGAGGCACCCCGTTATCATGCCCGCGATGTAGCCTGGTGGCGTGCCCGCTATAATAAAGCGGTTCTGGTTTTAGGCAGCGCTACTCCTTCACTGGAGAGTTATACCCAGGCAGTGGAGGATAAGGGGCAATTATTGACGATGACCGGGCGGATCACTCCCACCCAGCTGCCCCCGGTAACCATAGTTGATATGCGCCAGGAGCTAAAAGAAAACCACCGTCAGATCTTTAGTCGCCTGTTGCTGACAGAACTCGATGGAGTTTTGGAGCGGGGCGAACAGGCGCTGCTCTTCATTAACCGCCGTGGTTTTGCCGGATTTGTGCTTTGCCGTGAGTGTGGTTATGTAGTGCGTTGTTCATCCTGTGATGTATCATTAACCCTGCATCTGGATCGGCAGTTAATGTGCTGTCATTATTGTGGTTTTGAAGCGCCGGTTCCCCAGACCTGTCCGGAGTGCAGTGGCATTAAAATTCGCTACTTTAGCGCCGGAACCCAGCGGGTGGAGGATGAAATAAAGAAACTACATCCCGGGGTGACCCTGATTCGGATGGACAGCGACACTACCACCAGCCGTCAGGCGCACAGCCACTATTACCGCCGTTTCCGAGAGGGCAAGGCCAGCATCTTAATTGGCACCCAGATGATTGCCAAAGGTTTTGACTTTCCCTCGGTTACCCTGGTTGGGGTTGTCGCTGCTGACACAACTCTCAACCTGCCAGATTTCAGGGCCCCCGAACGTACTTTCCAGCTGCTGACCCAGGTTGCCGGGCGTACTGCTCGTGGTAAGCTCGGCGGCAAAGTAATAATCCAAACTTATCACCCCGGGCATTACGCTATCCAGGCTGCTGCCAAACACGATTACTGTGTTTTTTATAACCAGGAAATTGAAAACAGAAGGCAGCTGGCTTATCCGCCTTTTAGCGATTTGCTGCGCTTCCTGTTCAGTGATAGTGACGAACAAAAAGTTTTCGAAGCCGCAACCTGGCTAACCGGTCAACTGCAGCAAGTCATCAGCAGTGCCGAGATATTAGGACCGGCGCCTGCTTCGCTCTATAGAATTAAAGATCAGTATCGGGTTCAGACCATTATCAAGGGGCAGCAGTTAAATGCAATCAACCCTGCAGTTAAAAAAGTGATTCGGACTTACCATGAGCACAAGCCTCCCTATTCTGTTCGCCTCGCAGTGGATTTTAATCCATTGGTAGTGCTATAATTTAAAGCAAGAGGTGGTTTTGTTGGCGATCAGAATAATTTTGCGTGACGACCATCCGGTGTTGCGCCAGAAAACAGCAGAAGTAAAAAACATTAACAGCGGTGTGTTCCGTTTGCTTGATGACATGCGTGAAACGATGCGGGAAGCGGATGGAGTCGGCCTGGCTGCTAATCAGGTTGGCGTATCAAAAAGGATTTTAATTGCCGCTGAGGGTGAAGAAACAATCTATGAACTAATAAACCCTTGCTGTGAATTAAGTGAGGGAGATGAGGTCGGAACAGAAGGGTGCTTAAGTGTTCCCGGAAAGTACGGTGAGGTGCCGCGTTCGACCAAGATCATCGTCACGGCCCTGAACCGGGAAGGGCAGAAGATTCGCCTGACTGCTGAAGGATTATTGGCGAGGATCTTGCAGCACGAGATGGATCACCTTGATGGAATTCTTTTTACCGATAAAGCTTTACGTCTGCTTGATCCCGAAGAACTAAAAAGCGAGGATTAAAGTTGAAGAGTTTAAAACTGCTTTTCATGGGCACACCGGCATTTGCCATTCCTGCCCTTGATTTACTGAACAGTTCTCCCCACAACATTGCAGCCATTGTCACCCAACCAGACCGACTTTCAGGGCGCGGACAGGTGCTGAGTTATTCTGCTGTAAAAAAATGGGCAGTTAGCAACAGCATTGAAACCTGCCAACCGGAAAAATTGAGTAAAGACGCATTTCTTCACTGGCTTGAAAATCTGAAACCGGATTTAATCGTCACCGTTGCCTTTGGACGGATGCTATCAAAAAGCCTTCTTGCAACCCCGCCACTTGGTTGTATAAACTTACACGCCTCGTATCTGCCGGCTTATCGCGGGGCAGCCCCGATACACCGGGCAGTAATTGAAGGCGCTGAATATAGCGGAGTTTCCATTATTGACCTGACAGAAGAGCTAGATGGCGGTGATGTTTATTTCCAGGAAAAAGTGGCTATTAAACCTGATGATACAGCTGGCATGCTTCACGATTCCCTTGCAGTAAAGGGATCCGTACTGCTCTTAAGAACAATTAACGCTCTGGCAGACGGTTCAGCCGTCAAAACCCCACAGGATCAAACACTGGCTACTTATGCGCCACCGCTGAGCCCGGCTGATGAAGTTCTCGACTGGCATTTAAGCTCTTTAGAACTCCATAACCGGATTCGAGGTTTAAGTCCCTGGCCAGGCGCTTATACCACTTTTAAGGGCAAAAGGGTCAAGGTTTGGAAAAGTAGATTATCTATTATTACTGATCAAAACGAGCGTCAGGGTGTTCCCGGAACAATCTTGAGTGTGGAAAAAGCTTCATTAGAAGTTGCAACCGGTAATGGCAGTCTGTTTCTAATTGACCTGCAGCCGGCCGGAAAGAAGCAGATGCAGGCGGCTTCGTTTTGTTGCGGCTACCGGATTGTGCCGGGCGATCGCCTGGGAGACGGGTAGCGGCCTTGATCATTAAACCAGCGCAAAGCGCTAGCGCTCGCGAAGCGGCCTTAAAAGCCCTGGTCCGGTATGAAAAGGATCGGGCTTACCTCAAATTGGTTTTGCCGAATCTAACTCAGGCTCTGCCTGATCAGGAAAAAGCGCTGGCTGCAAAATTAGCCGCTGGTACAATTCAACATCTGAACACAATTGATTGGGCACTTCGGCTTTATGCAAAGCGCGAACTTGATACATTTACCCCCTGGTTAAGAAATCTGTTGCGGGTTAGTGCTTACCAGTTGATCTATCTGGATCGGGTTCCTGTTTATGCTGTAGTTAACGAAGCGGTCAACCTTGCTCGTCACTACGGTCATCGGGGGGTAGCTGGCTTAACCAATGCGCTGTTACGTAAACTGGCTGCAGAAGTCGATCAATTGCCCTGGCCTGACCCGAAAAAGGAACCCCTCGATTATTTAGTAATACGCTATAGCTACCCGTCCTGGCTGATTAAAAGAGTTTTGGAACGATACGGCTTTGAAGAAGCCGTGAAATGGTGCCTAGCCAATCAGGAAAAACCGCTTTTTACAGCCCGGGTTAACTGCTTGCGGATAAAACCGGATGAGCTGATCGAAAAGCTGAGAGAAGAGCAGATCGAAGCAGTCCATGATCAAATGGTTCCGGATATGCTGATCATCAACTCAGGAACGGGAAAGCTCTCCCGTTGTCGCTCTTTTACGGAAGGTCTTTTTACAATCCAGGGGTCTAGTTCTGCCCTGGTTGTTGCCTTGCTCAATCCGCAACCGGAAGAGGTAGTTATAGATCTTTGCAGCGCTCCTGGTGGCAAAACCACGCACTTAGCTGAACGGCAACAGGATCGGGGCGTGATTTATGCAGTGGAGCTGCATGAAAGCCGGATCAGCCTGGTTGAAAAAGCGGCGGCCAGGCTTGGGCTAAAGAGTATCATTATTGTTCAGGGTGACGGGCGTGAAATTGATAGCCTCAACCTGCCGGCCGCAGATGCAATTCTAGTCGATGCTCCCTGCTCCGGCCTGGGGGTAATCAGGCGCCTGCCAGAGATTAAGTGGCGTCGCAGCGAAGCAGACCTGCTTACCTTTAAGCAATTGCAGTTCGAGCTGCTGGCGGCAGCTGCCGGCCAGCTTCGCTCCGGCGGCAGGCTGATGTACTCGGTCTGCACTACCGAACCGGAGGAGACAGTTCAGGTGGCAGAGGCTTTTTTGCAAAATAATCCAGATTTTACAACCCTGCCTGTTTTCCCACTGCTTCCGCCACCGCTCCAACCGGTATTTAAAGGTTCACAAACCCTGACCTTCCTGCCGCACCGGCATAACCTCGATGGTTTTTTCATCGCCCTGTGGCAGAAAATAAGATAGCAATTCTTAATCGCTCGCTCTATATTCCCTTTCGATTACCGTGACCACTCGCTGCACGGCAGCAATATTGTTAAATAAAGGATTTTTGTTTAATTGTTGATTAACAGCTGTAGTTATTCTGGAAATGGCTGTATGTTGCCCGAATGCGGCCACTTTGCTATACTGAGGGTTAAGCAAGAAGGTGTTTTAAATAAATGGAGGCCAATCAATTGCAGGCAGTAGCGCTAACTAACCAGGGACTGGAACGTTCCCGTAATGAAGACAGCTGCTTCGCTGCATCAAGCGGCGAAAACGCTTTGCTGGTTGTAGCTGACGGTATGGGCGGCCATAGGGCCGGTAATGTGGCCAGCGAACTGGTGATTATAGAAGCAGAAAATGCTTGGCTTGAACTTGAAAAATGCTGTGCAGAAAAAGGTGCGGACATCCGGAAAATAATCGAAGATTTTATCCGTGAAGCAAACAGGTTAATCATCGAAGAGGCGGATCAGAACCCTACCCAGAAGGGGATGGGTACCACAGTAACTGCGGCTTTTCTCTGTAGACAGAATCTGACTGTCGGTCATGTCGGTGACAGCCGTGCTTATCTGATCAACGCCGAAAAAATAACGCTAATCACCAAGGATCACTCTCTGCCTGAACAGCTCATTGAATCGGGTCAGATCACGGAAGAGGAGGCCCGCTGTCACCCTCAGCGTCATATCCTGACCCGGGCCCTGGGAATCTCGTCAAAACTGACAGTTGATCTTTTCGAAGAACAGGTTGAACAAGGCTCAACGGTTTTACTGTGTACAGACGGCCTGACCAATCTGGTCCAGGATGAAGAAATTCTGGCTCTAGTCAATCAATATGGAGATCCGCAGCAGACAGCAGAAGCGCTTATTGAGCAGGCTAATCGATATGGCGGCTTTGATAATATAACCGTTGTTATTGCAACCGGTATTGGAGGTCGGCAGGCTTAATGGTCGGTAAAATACTGGCTGAACGTTACGAGATTATCGAAAAGATTGCCGAGGGTGGAATGGCCCGTGTTTATTGTGGCCGTGATCTGCTTCTTAAAAGAACGGTTGCTATTAAAGTGCTGAAAGATCAGATGACCGGTGATGCCGCTTTTATCCGCCGTTTTGAGCGGGAGGCCCAGTCGGCAGCGGCGCTTTCGCATCCCAATATCGTCAATATTTATGACGTAGGTGAAGAAGAAGGTACCTACTTCATGGTTATGGAATATGCTGAAGGCTTAAACCTGAAGCAGTACATCCGGGAAAAAGGCCGGCTGCCCGCTATTGAGGCTGTTTTCATCGCCCGCCAGATTGCTGAAGCTTTGGATAGAGCTCACAAAGCCGGAGTGGTGCACCGTGATATTAAACCGCAGAACATTCTTTTTTCCAGCGACGGTAAGGTTAAGGTAACTGATTTTGGTATAGCCATCGCCGGCGAAGGAGTTACTGTAACCGTTGGCGATGAAATAATTGGTACGGTGCAGTACATTTCCCCCGAACAGGCAAAAGGAGAACTGGCTGACAAGCAATCAGATTTATATTCCTTAGGGATCGTGCTCTACGAAATGGTAACCGGCAAAGTGCCCTTTGGGGGAGAAAGCCCTGTAGCTGTGGCGATGAAGCATATTCAGGACCAGATTGTCCCTCCAGGGGTTTTAACAGAAGACTTGCCGCTGGCCTTGGAACAGATAATCATCAAGGCAGTGGAGAAAGATAAGGCTAATCGCTATGAAAGCGCCGCTGAACTGCTGGAGGATTTAAAGCATGCAGGGGAAAGCCAGCTTCCTGTCAACGAAAAACAGCATAAACCGATTTCGTTAAAAAATGGCGAAGAAGTCGATCTGATTAAACGACCGGTTACTACCGCAGCAAACCGCAATAATTTCAGCGTACCTCCAAAGATCAGGCGCAACTGGGCCAAGCCGCTGCTTACTATTCTCCTCTTGCTACTGATCATTGCTGTCGGTGGTTACGTTCTCAGTAGTTTTATATTGGTTCCCGAAGTGGTGGTGCCGACAATCAGAGATCTCACCCAGGGCGATGCCGTACAGATCCTGAAAGAAGCAGGCCTGGTGCCGAATGAAGAAATATATTACATCTACGACGAGACAATTTTGGTCGGTAATGTTGTTAAAACTGAGCCACCTGAAGGGCGGGTAGTCCGAAAAAACCGCATGGTAGATCTCTATATCAGTAAAGGACCAGAATTCATAGTAACACCTGATCTCTTTGGGCGGACCGAGATGGAGGCCAGGGTTATCCTGCGCGATCTTGAATTGAATATGAGTGTCGTACGCGATTATAACGAAGAGATAGCCGAAGGGGTTATCTACCGCCAGGTTCCAAGTGAGTCTTTCCGCATTTCGCGTGGCGAAGAGGTTGTTGTTTACATTAGCCAGGGGCGCGGACCGTTTACACTTGCTGATTTAACTGGTTACTCCGAAGCCGGGGCAATTGAATATCTTGAAGAAAATGATCTTAGACCCCGTGTCCGTTATAAATTTACGATTGGGTCAACCGGGCATGTTGTGGAACAGCTCCCGGAACCCGGATCAGAAGTTATCCCCGGGCAGTTTGTTGATATTATCGTTGGCGAGTAGGGAGGTCTTTTTTGAATCAGGGGACAATCATCAGGGCCGCCGGTGGTTTTTTTACTGTCTACACAGTAACAGGAGAAAGTTACCTGTGCCGGGCCCGCGGTAACCTGAAAAGAGACAACCAGTCACTGATGGTAGGCGACCGGGTTTTGTTTGTGCCTCCTCTGAAGCCGGCATTGTCTGCCGTAGCTGAAGCTATTGATCATGGTACAATCGAAGAGCTGATACCCCGCAAAAATAGTCTTAACCGCCCCAATGTAGCCAATGTCGATCAACTGGCAGTAGTCATTTCTCTAAAGCAACCTTCATATGACTGGCAGCTGGCCAGTCGCTTGCTGGTCCAGGCTGAAAAAGAGGGAATGGAAGCCCTGCTCTGCCTTAATAAAGCGGATTTGGTTGAAGACGATGAGCTATATGAGATCGAAAAACAGCTTAATCCCTTTCCGTACAGGGTTTTAATCAGCAGCGCGCACAGTGGCCGGGGGCTTGACAGTCTGGCTGAAAGGTTATCTGGTAAATGTTCGGTTTTTGCCGGACCATCAGGTGTCGGTAAATCTTCTCTGCTAAATTCTCTGCAACCTGGCCTGACCCTGAAAACAGGTGCGGTGAGTGACAAGATTAAACGCGGTCGGCATACAACCCGTCAGGCCGAGCTTTTACCACTTAATTTTGGAGGCTCGGTTGTTGACACGCCCGGATTTTCCCGTCTTGAACTGGCCGACCTGAAGCCGGAAAATTTAGCATTGCTCTTTCCCGAATTTGAAGCATACTCCGGCAGGTGTGCCTTTCGTGATTGCCAGCATCTTACTGAACCGCGTTGTGCCATCAGGCAGCACCTTGGTGATCAGATCAATCCGCTTCGCTATGGGCACTATTGTTATTTTATGGATGAGCTATCTAAACGGCAGGAGGTTTACTGAAAATGACGGTAAAAGTGGCCCCCTCTTTACTATCAGCTGATTTTGGCATTCTGCGCGAAGAGATCAAAAAAATTGAAAAACACGGAGCCGACTGGATTCATTTTGATGTGATGGATGGCATTTTTGTCCCGGCTATTACGGTTGGACCGATCGTTGCCGGCTGGCTGCGCTCGCATACCAAACTGTTTATGGATGCTCACCTGATGGTTAGTGATCCGGAAAGTCAGGTTGAACCTTTTGCCGGAGCTGGAATAGACCTGATTACTGTACAGGCTGAAGCAACCGCCCACCTTGATCGGTTATTGCGTAAAATAAAAGCTGTTGGCGCCAAGGCTGGAGTTGCCCTTAACCCGGCAACCCCTGCTACTGTATTAGAATACGTCTGGCCGTTGCTTGACCTGGTGCTGGTAATGAGTGTAAACCCAGGCGCGGGAGGTCAGCTTTTTATCCCCGAAATGCTGCCGAAGATCGCTTATTGTGCCGAACAGATTAAATTACGAAAACTGAACGCCGAACTGCAGGTCGATGGTGGAGTTAACTTAGGTACTGCACCGGCAATTATCAAAGCCGGTGCAACAGTGTTGGTTGCCGGCTCCGCTATTTTTAAAGCACCCGATGGTATGACCCTGATCAAAAAACTGAAACTGCTTTAAAGCCTGATCATCTCAGCCAGCATTGCATAAAGTTCGCGTTTCTTTACCTTAGGCTGATCTGAAGTTATAATATCTTTAAGAAAACTGATTATTGTTGTGAAAAGAGGTGAGTGGCAGGTGGATGCTGATGATCGATATATGTGGATGGCTCTGGACCTTGCCCGCCAGGGGCGCGGTCGCACCAATCCCAACCCGATGGTTGGTGCGGTCTTAGTCCAGGGAGCAGAGGTGGTAGGCAGCGGATATCATAGAGCTGCCGGCACTGCTCATGCTGAAATTATTGCCTTAGAAAAGGCAGGCGAAAAAGCAAAAGGAGCCACTCTCTATATCAACCTTGAGCCATGCAACCACCATGGACGAACCGGACCTTGCACAGAGGCGATTATCAAACATGGAATCGGCAGGGTTGTTGTAGCCATGCAAGATCCCAACCCGCTGGTATCAGGCCGTGGTATCGCCCGCCTGCAGGAAGCAGGGATCAAGATCCGTGAAGGGGTTCTTGAACAGAGAGCCCGTCACCTGAATGAAACCTTTATCAAGTATATTACTAAAAAGCTGCCTTATGTTTCGGTCAAGGTAGCGATGAGCCTCGACGGAAAAATAGCCACCGCATCCGGTGAATCACACTGGATAACCGGCGAGAAAGCACGCCAGTTTGTACACCGGCTGCGTGATCACACTGACGTAATCATGGTTGGCATTGAAACTGTGATCAAAGACAATCCACGGCTGACGACCAGGTTGGAAGGCGGGGCTGGGCATGATCCGGTGAGGGTCATCGTTGACAGCAGTGCCCGATTGTCGCTTGATGCCAAAGTGATTGAAAGCGGTTCGGCGTCAAAAACAATTGTGGCGATAACTGCTAAAGCGCCACGGGAAAAATGTAAGGCCTTAAAATCTAAAGGTGTTGAAGTCCTGGAACTGCCTGATGAAGGTGGCCGTGTTGATCTAAAGGCCCTGATGAAGGAACTGGCTAACAGAGAACTATCCGCCGTTCTGGTAGAAGGCGGAGGTACTTTAAACTATAGCATGCTCGAACAGGGTCTGATCGATAAGCTCTTTATCTTCATCGCTCCCTTGATCATCGGCGGCAAAGAAAGCCCTACCGCTTTTTCCGGTTCCGGCATTCCGGCGCTGGAAAAGGCATGGGCTGTTGAAGGTGTGGAGTTGAAACAATTTGATCGCGATCTGCTCCTGATCGGTTATCCGAAGAGAATGCAGTGATCATTGGATGGTGTGATTATTGTTTACTGGTATTATTGAAGAGCTTGGTCTAGTGCGCCGGACTCATCACTCAGCTGATGGGGCGTCAATTGTGATTGCGGCAAAAGAGATTTTAAGAGATCTAAAAATCGGCAACAGCATTGCAGTCAGCGGTCCTTGTTTAACCGTTACTGCTTTTGATCGAGATACATTTACGGCCTTTGTAATGCCTGAGACCTTGAAAAGAACTACTCTTGGTGCTCTGAAAACGGGATCTACGGTTAACCTGGAAAGGGCCCTGGTCCTTGGCGGGCGACTGGGCGGCCACATGGTGAGTGGTCATATTGATGCAGTTGTAACTCTTATCCAAAACAAACCGCAAGGCGGGGCAGCTGTTCTAAGCTTTGAGACCCAGCCGGAGTTGCTGCGCTATATCGTGCCAAAGGGTTCAGTTGCGCTGGATGGTGTTAGCCTGACCGTCATTGAGGTTAATACCTCAGGTTTTTCTGTCGGCATTATTCCCCATACCGGCCAGGAAACTACCCTGGGCACAAGAGAGATTGGTTCAGCGGTTAATCTGGAAGTAGATCTGATTGGAAAATATGTTGAAAAAATGCTGGAACCCCGGCTTCACGATGAAGGTAAAGAAACTAATAAAATAACGATGGACCTTTTAATGGAAAAGGGTTACCTCTAGTCTTAAGGAGTGGACAATAAATGTCTTTTAGTACTATTGAAGAAGCCCTGGAGGATTTAAAAGCAGGGCAGATGGTTGTGGTCGTTGATGACGAAGACCGTGAAAATGAGGGCGATCTGATCATGGCTGCTGCCAAGGTTACCCCGGAAGCAGTGAACTTTATGATCCGCAATGCCCGTGGCTTAGTATGTGCCCCGCTGACCTCTAAAAGGTTACGTGAACTTGACCTGCCTCAGATGGTAACTCAAAACACCGACACTCACTGCACTGCTTTTACTGTTTCAGTTGATGCCGGTTCCTGTGCTACAGGAATATCTGCTTTTGAGAGGTCTAAAACGATCAAAGCCTTGATCGATCCGGCCACCAGGCCTGCAGATTTGAAACGCCCCGGCCACATTTTTCCCTTGGAAGCAATGGAAGGCGGAGTCCTGCGCCGAGCAGGGCATACTGAGGCGGCAGTAGACTTAGCGACGCTTTCCGATCTTGAACCGGCAGGGGTGATTTGTGAGATTATCAATGAGGATGGCAGCATGGCCCGTCTGCCCCAGTTGATCGAATTCTGCAAGGAACACAAATTAAAGCTAATTTCAATTGCCGATCTGATTAATTACCGGATGAAGAAAGAGAAACTGGTCTGGCGTGGTGCAACGGCCGAGATGCCAACCATATTTGGCACATTTAAGTTGATCGCTTACGAAAACAATATTGACAATCAGACCCACCTGGTTTTGGTAATGGGGGAAATTGAATCCAACGAGCCCACTCTGGTCAGAGTGCATTCCGAGTGTCTTACCGGGGATGTTTTTGCTTCGCTGCGCTGTGATTGTGGCAACCAGCTGCATCAGGCTATGAAGCAGATTGCCGAAGCCGGTACCGGTGCCCTGATTTACATGCGCCAGGAAGGCCGTGGTATAGGGCTCTTGAACAAAATTAAAGCGTATGAACTACAGGATTTGGGGAAAGACACCGTTGAAGCCAATGAAGCGCTCGGCTTTGCCGCCGACCTGCGTGATTATGGTGTTGGGGCTCAGATTATGGTTGACCTGGGATTGAAAAAAATCCGTCTCCTGACTAACAATCCCCGTAAAATAAAGGGACTCGAGGGTTACGATATCAATATTGTAGAGCGGGTTCCGCTTGAAGTGAAGCCATGCAGCTATAATTGTAATTACCTTTCAACAAAGAAAGAAAAACTCGGCCATATCCTCAACATGGCTAAATAACGGACGGAGGTAAAACATTGAAAACTATTGAAGGAAAACTGGTAGCGCGAGATTACCGATTTGGGATTGTCGTCAGCCGTTTCAATGAGTTTATTTCAGGACACCTGCTTAGCGGCGCTCTTGATTGCCTGAAGCGCCATGAGGCTGACGAAGGCAAAATTGAGATCATCTGGGTGCCGGGGGCTTTTGAGATTCCCTTTGCTGCGAAAAAGGCGGTACTCAGTAAACGGTACGACGCTGTTATCTGCCTCGGTGCTGTAATCAGGGGCTCAACCCCTCATTTTGATTATGTCGCCTCTGAAGTGGCTAAAGGTGTTGCTCAGGTCAGTCTTGAAAGCGGGATGCCCGTAATCTTTGGCGTGATCACCAGTGATACCCTGGAACAGGCGATTGAAAGGGCAGGTAGCAAGGCCGGTAACAAGGGCTGGCAGGCAGCTGCTGCAGCCATCGAAATGGCTGACCTAAACGGCCAGTTTTAGCCACTATTTAAAGGAGCCATGTTACTTGAGCTTAACAGAACCGGAAAAATTTGTCGTCATCGATGGTAACAGCCTGCTTTACAGAGCTTTTTATGCCTTACCCCTGCTGCAAAACCGTCGCGGCGAACATACCAACGCTGTTTACGGTTTTACAACTATGCTTTACAAATTGTTGGAAGAAGAACGGCCAGACTACCTGGCCGTTGCTTTTGATCCACCGAAACCCTCATTCCGGGTGAGAATTGATGCAACCTATAAAGCCCAGAGAGAAAAAACTCCGGCTGAGCTTAGTGAGCAGGTTGACAAGGTGCGGGATATTTTATCCGCTATGCAGATTGCTGTTTTTGAAATTGATGATTTTGAGGCAGATGACGTGATTGGCACCCTTGCCGATCGTTTTATCGCTTTAGGTCGGAAAGTTGTTGTGGTTTCCGGCGACGCTGACCTGCTGCAGTTGGTTGACGATCAGATCACAGTCATGCTTACTAAAAAAGGGATCAGCATCATACAACGATATGATCGCGAGCAGCTAAAAAAAGACTATGGCTTAGATCCGGAACAGATCATTGATTTTAAGGCTCTCAAAGGTGACCCTTCCGATAATATTGCCGGGGTACCAGGAATTGGTGATAAAACTGCCCGCGATTTGCTTGTTGAGTATAAAACACTTGATTTGATTTATGCTCATTTTGATCAGCTAAAACCCAAGACGGCAGAAAATCTAAAGAATTATCGTGACCAGCTTTTTATTGGGCGAGAACTGGTTACACTCAGGCGGGATGTACCACTTACTTTAGACTCAGAAGACTGCCGTTTTCGTGAGCCTGACTATAATCGCTTGCTGCCGCTTTTCGAACAGCTTGAATTCAAAAGCCTGATCAACCGACTTAAGGCAAACAAGGATAAGCAGAGTGAACTACACCAGGATCATCATAATTGTTACAACGTCGAAAAAATTACCGATTTAACCGGATTAGAAGCAGTGTTCAACTCGCTGCAGAATAACTCGCAATTAGCTATTTGTTGTGAACCGGAAGCAGGCCGCCCCTACTGGCAACAGCCGCTAAAATTTGTAGCCCTGGCGATCGACCGCAGCAAAGGTTTTTATCTGGATCCGGAGTTGGTTGCAAAGAAGAGCAAGGATATTTTCAGCCTGCTCGCTGCTCTCAAGAGCAGAGGGGTCAGTCTTTTAGTCCATCACAAAAAATACATTGATCACTTATATCTGAAATACAACCTGCCTCTTCCGGCGGTGGCTTTTGATGTTCAGTTGGCAGCTTACCTGGTTGATCCAGCTGCGAACAATTATGACCTGGTTGCTCTTTTACAGCACTATTTAGGGATCACCACTGGTTGTGTGCTTGATTCCAGGAAAAAGGATTTTAATCAGGAGCGTTTTAACGAACTAAAGGCTGAAACTGCCCGTAATCTCTTCTTGCTTCAGGATGAGCTAAAGGCTGGGCTGGCAGAGCAAAAACTGGAGCCCCTGCTATATGACCTTGAACAACCCCTGGCCTCCGTATTGGCCAGGATGGAAAAACGGGGTTTAAAGGTTGATGCTGATTACCTGCGAACCCTTTCAGTAGAGATTAAGAAACGACTTTTAGATCTGGAGCAGGAAATCTATGGGCTTGCCGGTGAGAGTTTCAATATTAATTCGCCCCAGCAGCTGGCTGCTATTCTTTTCGACAAACTTGGTTTGCCGGTATTTCGCAAAACAAAAACAGGGCGTTCAACTGACGCACGGGTTCTTGAAGAGTTGGCCGATCAGCACGAAATCGCCAGCCTGCTTATTAACTACCGCCAGCTGGCGAAGCTGGAGGGAACTTACCTCACAGGTCTTGTTGAGCTGGTTGATCAGCAGGAGCAGAAGATCTACACTACCCTAAACCAGGCTTCAACTGCCACCGGTCGCCTGAGCAGCAGTGAGCCGAATCTGCAAAACATCCCGATTCGCCTTGAAGAGGGCCGAAAAATCCGTCGCGCCTTTATTCCCGCCGACGAGGGTAAAAAATTTCTTGCTGCAGACTACTCCCAGGTTGAGTTGCGTATTCTGGCCCATTTATCTGGTGACCCGATCCTGGTCGAAGCTTTTCAAACCGGACAGGATATTCATCTCCGCACAGCCGCCGAGGTGAACGGCATTAGCCTGGAGGAAGTGACGCCGCTGATGCGCGATAAAGCTAAGGCGGTTAATTTTGGTATTATCTACGGCTCCAGCGATTACGGGCTTTCTCAGGGATTGAGAATTTCGAGGACTGAAGCTAAAGATTATATTGACGGTTACTTTGACCGCTACCAGGGTGTCAAAAGATATATGCAACAGATTACGGATCAGGCCAGGGAACAGGGCTATGTAACAACAATCCTCAACCGCAGGCGTTACCTGCCTGAAATTAATTCATCCAATCACAACATCCGCAGTTTTGCAGAAAGGATGGCTCTGAACACGCCGATCCAGGGTAGCGCAGCCGATATTATCAAGGTGGCGATGTTAAAAATCGACCAAATCATCAATGAGGGTGGTTTCAGCGCTCAAATGCTCCTGCAAATCCATGATGAACTGCTTTTTGAAATCGAAGAAACAGAACTGGATTTCTTCGCTCCATTAATCAAACGCGAAATGGAAGAGGCCTATACCCTTAATGTGCCGCTGCAAGTTGATCTTAAATGGGGTTCAAACTGGGAAGAACTAAAAACACTATAAGGAGAACCGATGCCTGAACTACCCGAAGTTGAAGTAATCCGCAGGGAGCTGGAACCACTGGTTAAAGGCAAAACTTTTGCCACCCCTGTCTTGCTGATGCCATCTACAGTTCAGTACCCGGATCCGGATCTTTTTGCTGCCGCTTTAGAAGGCCAAACTGTAAAAACTCTCGGGCGCAGAGGTAAATACCTGTTGCTTATCCTTGACCAGGGCATCCTGGTAATGCATCTGCGCATGACCGGAAATATAATTTTCAGCAGCATCGACGATCTGCCCCGGGCTGATCGTTTCTTACGGGTGGAGCTGCCCTTTACTGATGGCAGTATGCTGCAGTATTCCGACATGCGCCGGTTTGGCCGACTCTGGCTGGTTAAAGACTTAAATGAGCTTGAGAGTCTGGTTCTTAAGAACGTAGGGCCTGATATTTATACTGAAATCGACCTGAAACAATTTAAAAAGCTGCTCGAAAAAAGGGGTAAGCGAAACTTAAAAGCGCTGCTTCTTGATCAGAGCTGCTCTGCCGGGATGGGCAATATCTATACCGATGAATGTCTGCATCTCTGTCATTTACATCCGGAACAGCAGGCAGCAACCTTGACGGTGGAAGAAACCGAACAGTTGTACAATACAATCCAGCAGGTTTTAGAGATGGGTATTGAACACGGGGGCACCAGTTTTCGAGATTACCGCAATGCCAGGGGCGCGATCGGCGATTTTCAGAATAAACTTAACGTTTACGGTCGCAAGGGTGAGCGCTGCTCCTGTGGCGAACTGGTTGCAAAAACTGTGGTTGCTGGCCGCGGTACCTATTACTGCCCCTGCTGCCAGGTTAAGAAAGAATCGACTGTAAAAAAGAAAAGCAAAAAAAAGGGAGACAACCTCTAATGCTGATCATCGGCTTAACCGGTGGTATCGCTACCGGCAAGAGCACAGTGGTGGAGATGTTGCGTCGTAAAGGTTCTTTTATCATCGATGCCGATCAGTTGGCCCGCGAAGTGGTCGAGCCGAACCAACCTGCCTGGCAGGAGATTGTAAGCTGGTTGGGAGACTCGGTGCTTTTACCGGATCAGAGTCTGGACCGGGTTAAAATAGCAGAGCTGGTCTTTGGTGATCCACAAAAACTAAAAAAATTAAACAGCATTATCCACCCCTGGGTGGGATCCCGGATTTTGGAACGGACAAGGGAGATTGAGCAAAAAGATCCGCATGCGGTTATTGTTTACGATATTCCTCTTTTAATTGAGGCTGATATGCAGAAGATGGTTGATCTGATCCTCTTGGTTTATGCACCGCGAGAGATGCAGCTCAAACGGCTGGGTGAGCGTGACAGTATGAGCCCGGAAGCGGCAGCGCAGCGTCTTGCCGCCCAATTACCGATTGCTGAAAAAAGAAAGTATGCGCATCAGATTATTGACAATAGTGGTTCCCTGGCCGAAACAGAACGCCAGGTTGAACGCTTCTGGTCCCACCTCGAAACTGTGAAAAAGAAAACCTAGTTGAAGCGGGAGGATCACTTCAATGTTGGTTGCAGCCCTTTCCCTGGCGGGAGTCGATTTAAGCTCAATTAACGGATATATCTCCGGTTTAATAAATCTACTCACTGCACAAAAACCAGTAGTAGCTGTCCTTCCCGCCCACAGTGCCCTTGCCCTCGGCCTGGGGGTTGGCAGGCTGAACAGCTCCAATACTTTTCAGGAAGCCTCCGCCTACTATTTTGCTGAAGGAACGGAGTGGACCAGCGAATTTCTTAATCTGCATGGACTCCTTGCGAAAGAACTGCAGATCTACCTCGTGACTGGAAATGTAATCGAGAAAGATGAAGATTTGTCTTACCAAACATGTTACTGCTTAAATCCCGCTGGCCAGGTCTGCTGTGCCCAGCGGCAAACTCACCTGACCCGGTTTGAACAAGATCTTCATTTAAGTCGTGGCGATAAACTTGATCTCTTCAGGGTTGGCAATTTTTACACCGGGTTGGTGATCGGCAACGATGCCCGCCACCCGGAGGTCGGCAGGATTATGGCCCTTCAGGGCGCTGACCTGCTGCTGCATAGCGGCGCTATCGAAGGCGATCAAACCTGCTGGCAGCAGGCAGCTGGTATGTGGGCTCAGGTTCAGCAGAATCAGTTGTATGCCGTTGAAGCTCAGCTTTCGGCAACGATTGCCAACACTGTATTTGGCGGTAATCCTTCAATTATTGCTCCCTGTGAGACTACTTTTGGCAATACCGGCTATTTAGCCCGTTGCAATCCTGGCGAGCCGCTGCTTTGTGCTGAACTGGATAAAGAGACTCTGTCCGAAATCAGAAATGACAACCCGCTCCTTAAGCTACTCAACTTCGATGCTTATACTGAAATTTGCGGGAGTGAACCACAGTGAACCTTACCGGCTGGAAAGAAAGATTATTTCAGCGTTACCTGATCTGGTCTTGCCGGCGGGAAAAAATCAGGCGCTACCTGCGTGATAGCCTGCCCTCTTTACCGCTACCCGACCCTGTGGACCGGCGCAGTGTCAGGGTGGGGGCGCTGCAGGTTAAGTTAGAGCTCTGTAAAAGCCCGATTGCTTTTGCGGATCTGGTCCATCGCCGGGTTAAGGAAGCTTATGAAGCCGGAGCGCGGCTGGTTGTCTTTCCCGAATATCTCAATCTATTACTCTTCGGAATGCTGCCTGGTATTGAGGAACTCGAAAAAGATTATAGCACCGGGATAGCAGCCATCGCGAAAAATGAACAACAGGAGCAAACTGACGTAATCAGTTTGCCTGATCTTTTCCGTTTTATGACTCCCGCTGTCCAGCCCCTCATTTTTACCACCTTTTCAGCCCTGGCTGCTTCTTATCATCTGTATATCATGGCCGGCAGTTACACTATTGCTGATCAAGGAGCGATCGTTAACCGTGCTTATCTCTATGACCCCAAGGGAGAGCTAATTGGCTATCAGGACAAGATCCACCTGCTGCCGGTTGAAGAAGAGTGGAAAATTAAAAGGGGAAAGATCTTTAATGTTTTTGAAAGCGCACTTGGTCGCTTGGCCATGCCGGTTTGTATGGATGCTACCTACTTTGAAACATTCAGGATCCTGGAAGAAAGGGGCGCTGAAATAGTAATGCTGCCAATTGCTAACCTTGAAGCATACAACTACTGGCTGGCCCTGCGTGGCATCTGGCCACGGGTGCAGGAAAGCCTCCTCTTTGGAGTTAAGAGCGCCCTGGTTGGTAGCATAGCTGGGCTGACCTTTACCGGAAGGGCCGGTATTTTTGCGCCTTTGGAGCTGACTTCCAACCGCGATGGAGTTTTGGCCGAGGTGGATTGCTTTGACAACGAGGCCCTGGCGATCGCCGACCTTAACCTTGATTCACTTCATGAATTACGTTGCAGTCACCCCTGGCGCGACCACAACCCCGCATTGTATAGACGCTACTTCCCGCAGGTTTATAAGAGATAGATATTAATCTCCCTCCCCCTTGAGGGAGGGGCCGGGGTGGGGGTGAACAATTTTAGTATTAAGTTGATTAATGTGTATCAGTTCGCATCCTTCTGCATATCCACAATACTGCCGCTGGTTACCAGCTTTAACTGGTCTAGAGTAATCGGCAGGAAAGAGTGGCTTGAACCGGCGGCGCTGTATACTATCTCAAAACGTTTCATGGAATCGTCGAGAAAAATCGGGATGTCCGGATCGATGTCGAAGGGACAGACTCCACCGACCTGGTAGCCGGTAATCTGCTCCACTTCTTCCGGCCTGGCGATCCGCACTTTACCACCACCGAGCAGGGCCCTAACCTTTTTACTGTCGATGGTAATATCCCCGGCAGCTACAAAAAGCCCGTAACTGTCGCCCGCTTTAAACAGGATAGTTTTAGCGATCTGGCCGACTGTCACTCCGAGCGCCTGCGCAGCTTCGATAGATGTTTTAGTCGTTCGTTCGTGCTCCTGCGGCTGCAGGTTCAGGCAGAACTGGTCGAGGTAACGATGGGCTCTTTGAAGAGCCTGGCTTTGTGACATTTCCCAAACTCCTTTAAGAACGGTTAATTAATCTGCAATCCCGGCTTTTTCCAGCTGGTAAGCGGTAACTTCCTTTTCCGGGTAGCGGCTAAAAACGATCACCCCGATCAGAATAAAAGCAGCCGAAACCGGGCCGGTAAGCTGGATGCCCAATGGAGCAGTAATAGTACTGCCGAAGTATTGCAGCAGGGCACCGGTTATGACAGTAGAAAGGCCCATGGCTATTTTGAGGACAATACCCTGGGCCCCAAAATACATCGCTTCCCGTCGCTGTCCGGATAGCTTGGCTTCAAGATCTGATACGGCGGCTACGATAGCGTCAGGGACAATAAAAATAACGGCCAGCGGCAGTCCGGTCAGACCCATTAGAATGTAGGCAATTATTTCAGGACTCAGGCCGAAAAGTGGCTGGCCGAGGAAGAAGTATGCCGGCAGTAAAACAAAAAAGGCCACCAGGGCGAACATCATCATCGCCTTCAGACCCAGTTTCTTTGAAAGAAGATTAACCACCGGGAAGAAAAGCAAGGCAACTACGAAAGCTAGTCCGAAGTAGATCGATGTATCATTCTCGGTCCCCTTCAGTAACACCGTTACATAGAGGGGAATATTCAGGGTAATGATGTTAAAGCCCAACCAGAAGGTAACATTGCCGATCAGGTAGATCACGAAAGCGCGATTTTTAAAGGTTGTTGCCACTGCCTCAACCAATCCCAGGGTTGCCGGCTCAGCCTCAGCGTAGCGGCGCTCTTTGATTAAAAGCGGCAGGTAGAGCAAAATCAGGCCAACTATGGCCATAGCCCAGACCATGCCGTGGAAACCGATCAGGCCGATCAGGATACCGGCGCCGATCAAAGCCACACCGACGCCAAGCAGACTGAAAATAGCTTTGTAGGTGGCCAGGTCTACCCGGTCGCGGTTTGTGCGGGCCAACTCGGGCAGTAAAGCCAAATATGGACAGACGTAGGCGGTAAAAAGGATAAAGTAAAGCCCCAGCAGTGCGGCCACATAAACGCTGTTAAGGGCTGATATTTCGGCAACTGGCGGATAGAAAAGCAGGATAAAAACAGCAGCGTAGGCAATACCGCTGAACAGCATAAAGGGCATGCGCCTTCCGAAGCGTCCGCTGTAGTTGTCTGACCAGCGGGCGATGATCGGGTCGGCCACAGCATCGATTACCCGGCCGAAGAACATGATCAGCCCGAAGGCAAATGGTGGAATCAGGGCCTCGACACCTTCCAGCGGGCTGGTTATGTAATAATAGAAAAGCCAGGTGATCAGCACCCGGTCAATGATACTGAAACCTCCGGATCCAGCCCCGTAGACGATTTTGCCCCAGAGGGGCAGTTGTTTTACTTTGCTCACCTGTTATTACCTCCTGGATTTTTAGTTATAAAGTGCTGGTATAAGGCGTAGGCCAGAAAACCGGCAGCCGAGGCAAAGGCAGCCCCGGTGGTAACCGTGCCGGTTTCCGGATCAACTGTTTCACAGAAAAACCCATTATCCATTTTAACGCGTTTCAAAAAATCAAGAGCGCCGAAATTTAAAGCCAATAAATCATTACAAGCGCCTAGCGGCCAGGG